>ENA-OOYX01000881-OOYX01000881.1-human-gut-metagenome-genome-assembly--contig:-NODE-881-length-15252-cov-1.764493_pt1 | contig 15252 bp, 12 predicted proteins | sample MGYA00241182_ERZ501387 | MGnify/ENA primary metagenome ERZ501387 (study PRJEB25962, sample SAMEA2042740) | human gut metagenome | biome: human gut; feature: human-associated habitat; material: faeces...
TGCACGTTGAACTAAAAACTCAGGTTCAGAAAAAAGAAAGCACCAATACGATAGGTGTGATAGAGGGTACAGACAAGCAAGATGAAGTGATCTTGATCTCAGGTCATCTTGACTCGGCAGTCAGCAGCAAAGGTGCTGTTGATGATGCAGGTGCAATAGGCACTGTTATGGCATTAGCAGAAAAATACAAGGCTCTATCCGACAAGGGCGTCAGAACACATAGGACCTTGTATTTTGCCTGCTGGTCGGGTCACGAACCTGGTCTGCACGGAAGCAAATACTTTTTGCAGCAAAACCAGGACATTTACAAACGTATAAAATATAATATCAATTACGATATCGTTGGAATGACAACGCCTTATTCCATAACCTATGCAGGCGTAAAAGACTTTGAAGCGATATTTGAAAAAGTATTTGAAAAGTGCGGCTCAACGTTGGACATTTTTTCCGGACCTGTTCCCTGTGACACACTAAATCTCACATCAAACAAAATCCCTAGTCTTACTATGTCAAACGGTGGATTCGTATGGGGACATACGCCTGCTGATGATATGAAAAACATTGACAAAAGGGGCTTTGATCAGCCTATTGATTTCTCAAGTGAGCTTATAAACTATCTTGACAGCATTGAAAAAATACCTCAGGGATACACTGATGATATTGAAAAACAGCTTGATATATATGCCACACGATATGGCTGGGATTTCTGACAGGGGGCATATGTTATGAAAATAATTGATCTGAGCGGCGAATATACAGAAAAAATGTGGTATTATGGTGAGCCATACACGCCATACAGCGTAAAAGATCTTGCGTGTGTCGATAAAAATGGCTATATCGCAAGAGAATATACACTGACAGCCCACACAGGCACTCACATAGAAAATAGCGCTCATTGGAGCGAAAATGCACAGGGAATAAGCGAGACCCCTATTGAGAAATTCGCAGGTAACGCTCGGTTACTTTACCTGCCGTTCTCAGAAAGCAAAGAGATAACAGTGAAAAGACTAAAAGCAGCAGGTGCTGATGGTCTTAAAAAAGACGAGATATGTATTATCCGAACAAATTGGGATAGCTTTTGGAACCAAAAAGAATATGTATCTGAAAGCCCATATATTACAGTACCTGCGGCAGAATATCTTGTATCAAAGGGAATAAAACTCGTGGGAATGGACAGCCCTATGATAGGCGATCCGAATGACGGGATCTCATCAGTAGGAGCTGACCTCGTTCTTCCCGACTATAAGTTTTCAGAAGCAGGGATACCGATAATACTTGGCCTTGTAAATTTATCATCTCTGCCTGAAAAGTTCTTTTTTACAGCCTTTCCACTAAAACTGCATAACGGTGAAGGAAGTCCCTGCCGCGCAACCGCAATAACATTTTAAGATAAAGGAGCTATTTATTATGGAATATGAAATTCAGAAACATCTGCATTATGCAGGAATACCAAGTTTTAATCTTTATCCGTACACACAGGATACTGAATGTGCTGACATAACTATAATGGGTGTACCTTTCGATAGTGGTGTTACAAATCGTCCAGGTGCAAGACTTGGACCAAGAGCTATAAGAAATATGAGTCAGCTCACAAACTGCTTTGCCTACCCATGGAGCTACAAACTCAGCGATAAAGCAAAGATCGTTGATTACGGCGATGTAGGATACTATGTGGGTGCAAATACAACGAAGGTAATGCTTGAGGAAACGTATAATACTGCAAAAAAAGTTTTTGAATCTGGCAGCAAACTTCTTACCCTTGGCGGAGACCACACTATTCCATATGGTATGGTCAGAGCTGCAAGCGAAAAGTTTGGAAAACTTGCTCTGCTGCATTTTGACTCTCATCAGGACAGCACTCCGTCCACTGATGGAAATGTATCCCACGCAAACTTCGCATATGACTTACAGGCTGAGGGGTGTATCGACCCGTCACATTCGGCGCAGGTTTTTATAAGAACTGAAATGACTAAATGTGGATATAATATTTTCTATGCTATGGACGCTGTAAATATGGATATGAAAGAGCTAGCTAGACAGTTGAAAGCCATTGTGGGCGATATGCCTGTATACATAACCTTTGATATCGACGCTCTCGATCCCTCGGCTGCACCAGGTACAGGTACGCCTGTTATCGGCGGTCCTACCTCAGCTCAGGCAAGGCGACTACTTTACGAACTGCGTGGTATCAATGTTGTAGCAGCAGATCTTGTAGAGGTGCTTCCCGCATATGACCACAGCGAGATCACCGCACTTGCGGCGGCAACGATCGCACAGGACCTTATGTATCTTATGTATAATAAAGAATAAATCTCGCATCTCCAGCCCATAGTTTTACCTATGGGCTAAAGGTGTTTTTAGGAGTGATAACAAATGAACTGCGAAGATCTAATGAATATTCCCAAAATATATTCAGGAATGAAGCTTATAGCGGGTGGGTCAGGAATGTACAGAAACATACGGTGGATATATTTTGCCGATTGTACACAATGTCTTTCAGATGATTTTAAAGTCTCACAGTTGATACACGGAGGAGAACTTGTTATTGTCACAAATGCAGCACTCACAGACAATGATGACAAAATGCTCAGTATGATTGTGGAAATGAACCAAAAGAATATAGCTGGGCTTGTTATAAATGTCGGACAGATATCACCTATGCTGACCGAATACTGCAATGACAACGAACTACCGCTGTTTGAATTGTCCTATGATCTGCACCTCATTGATCTTTCACAGATCGTATGCAAGGCATTGGTGGAAGAAGAAAGCAACACAAACTCGATAGATCAGCTTCTTGCTGCAATAATTTATTCCTCTAATATAAATGACGCTGATATAAAGATACGGGCAGGCTATCTAGGCACTAGTATATCGGATAAAAATCATATAGTCGTGCTGAAGTTAAACAAAAACAACAAACTTCAGGACTCTTATGAAAATCTGCAAAGATATTATGATTATGATAACGGATCTTTCTATGATGATTTAAAGGCTGCAGGAGTGAACGTTTCATATTCTAGTAGAAACACAGAGTCGATATTTACATCAACGATTGTACCGAATCTTATGAATTTATCTTATGTAGCAAGTGATGATGGATATTCGATTGATAATATTGCATTAACTGAAAATGCATCATTACTAAAATTGTTTCAAAATAATGGATATACAGTTAACATGATTGATCATTTGGGCTTTTTAAAAACAGCAGGTTGCAATGTCTTGAATGATGATTTGGAGGGGGATACGATTTCAACTTATCTTATTAATAACAGTGCTTTAAAACAAATTGAGTCGGTAATGAAAGAACTGTATAAGAGAAGTCATGGAGATAGTATGTCTTATGAAAGTTATACTAGAAATATATTAGAACTTATGGAAAATTCTCCTGATTATATAGCAAAGAATCAGCCAACATTAACGATTGGCTATATACAGTCGCCTCATGATCCAATTATGTTTCGAGAAGATGGATCAGCGTTGCCGGAAAATCAATGGCATAACTGGAAGGACAAGCAGTTATATATAGGACAGTTAAAATATATAAGTCAAACTATCGAAAATGTAATACAAAATATAAAAGAATCAGATCCAGATGCGTTAGTCATTATACAATCCGATCATGGATCCAGGTATCCGTATTGGATGGTGGAAGATTTTGATGCAGAAGCGTATGATGAACAAGAAGAAAATTTTTATATGCAGAATATTTTGAATTGCGTTTATTATAAAGGAGAAACGATAGACATAGAAGGAGAAAATGGAATAAACACACTTAGAAGAACCTTGAATTATGTTTTTGGAACAGATTATGAAATGTTAGACTCGGAAGAGTGTGTGAAAACATATTAATAATTGGATTATGCGGAGTGATTTGCATGAGTACATAAGAGGAGAGGAAGATGTTATTTAATTCATATGGTTTTATAGTGTTTTTCCCAATTGTTGTTATTGTTTATTTTTTGTTGCCGAAAAGAATAAGTTATTTATGGCTTTTGGCGGCAAGCTACTATTTTTACATGGGGTGGAATGCAAAGTACGCACTTTTGCTTTTGGCTTCAACAATAATTACATATGTATGTGGCGTTTTGATTCAATGGCTGAATGACAGGCATCCGGATAAAATAAGTACTAAAAAGTGGGTGGTGGCGGGAAGTTTTATATTGAATCTTGCAATACTGTTCTTTTTTAAATACTTCAATTTTACAATTGAAAGCATTAATGCTGTGTTAAGTCATACAAGCTTACCGGCAGTAAACACATCTTTGGATGTTTTGCTTCCGGTTGGAATTTCTTTTTATACTTTTCAGGCACTTGGATATACCGTGGACGTATACCGGGGCGAGATCGAGGCAGAACGCAATTTCTTCCGGTATGCATTGTTTGTGTCGTTTTTTCCACAGCTTGTAGCAGGGCCAATAGAACGGTCAAAGAATTTACTGACACAGTTGCGTAATCCGAAACCATTCAGCTATGAGAGAATGTGCGATGGAGTAATGTTGATGATCTGGGGATACTTTTTAAAACTTGTCATAGCAGACCGTATTTCTATTTTTGTGGATAATGCGTATGCCAATGTCGGGGTGTACGATGGAAAGTATCTTTTGATTGCCAGTATGCTTTTTGCAATTCAGATTTATTGTGATTTTGCTGGATATTCCACAATTGCAATTGGAGCAGCAGAGGTAATGGGATTCCAGTTAATGGATAATTTTAATTGCCCATATTTATCACAGTCTGTCGCAGAGTTTTGGAGAAGATGGCATATTTCACTTTCTTCCTGGTTTAAGGACTATCTTTATATTCCGTTGGGTGGAAATCGGAAAGGAAAAGTTAGAAAATATATTAATATTATGATTGTATTTCTGGTAAGTGGACTTTGGCATGGAGCAAATTGGTCTTATGTTATCTGGGGTGGGTTGAATGGAATTTATCAGGTGATAGGGGCAGTTTTTACACCTTTCAGAAATAAAATCAGGGAAAAATTACATCTAAAAAAGAATTTCTTTCCGTTGATGATCATTTATATAGTGATAACCTTTGTATTGGTAGATTTTACATGGATTTTCTTTCGCGCGGATACAGTGCAGCATGCATTTGCGGTGATCCAAAGTATTTTTAATATGAATAATCCGGCATTGTTGGCGAATGGGGCACTTTATGATATGGGACTGAGCAGACCGAATTTTATAGTTCTTGGTGTTTCACTATTGATATTATTAACAGCAGATATATGTAAATATCGTGGGATTAAGATTCGGAGCATGATTTTAAATTCTAATATCGTTGTAAGATGGATCGTTGTTATTACTGGAATTCTTGGCATTTTAGTGTTTGGAATCTGGGGAAGTGGATATTCTGCGACTAATTTTATTTATTTTCAGTTTTAAAGCTGTAGTAGTATTAGAAGGAACAAAGCGTCTGGAAGAGGAAAAATGAAAACTATTAATAATTTTATTAAAATCATTATTTTTCTGGTGGTTTTGAATGGTGGAATACTTTTGATAACATATGTACTTACACCTAAAATACCATCATTTTACAGGGAAAAGCATTATGATGCTGTTTTTTTTGGAACAAGCCAGTCATATTGTTCTTTTGATCCTTTGATTTTTGATGAATATGATTTGAAAACATATAATCGTGGCAGACAGCAGCAGACGATGAATTATACTTATTATTATATCAAAGATGCATTGGATGTATGCGATATTGATGTTGTAGTTCTAGAGGTTTTTGGGATGTTTTATGAGGAAGATGATACGGGGTTTATAAGTGAAGGAGTAAGAGATTCGTCACTGAATGATATGAGAATGTCGGAAACTAAGATAGAGGCAATCAGAGAGTGTGTTCCAGAAGAAATGCAAATAAGTTATTTTTTTCCATTGGATAAATATCACTTCAGATGGGAGGAATTAGATTATGCTTCCTGGAATGGATTTTATAACAGTGCATTAAAGCCATATTATGAGGAAGCAGATCGGGGATATAAGCGTTGGACAGAATCGGAAGTATGTGTGGATGATTATTGGAGTATTGCTTTTTCAGAAATTCGAAGAGATGTGTATGCAGGGAATATCAAGTATTTAGATAAAATCTATGAACTGTGTCAGAAAAAAGGAGCAAAATTGATATTAGTTAAAGCACCATTGCCATGTTATGACAGAGTGATTGAAGAAACGAATACTGTTTCAGACTGGGCGGAAGAACATGATATAGAATTAATCAATTATATGAGATTACAGGATGTTCTTGAACTGAATTTTTATACAGACAGTCTGGATGGCGGAACTCATCTGAATGAAAGTGGTGCTGGAAAGGTATCAAAGCATCTTGCAGCATATTTAAAAGAAAATTATTTTGAATGATAGTTTGATTTAGGACTAAAGTGAAAGAATAGTTTGTGGGGATACAAATGAAAAAATTAATTAGTTTGATGAAAGTACTTATTTTTTGTGGAATTTTGGCTGGAAGTATTTGTGGAATTACGATAGCATTGCTTCCAAGAATACCGGACTTTTACAAGGAAGAACATTGGGATGCAGTGTTTTTTGGAACGAGTCAGAGCTATTGCACCTTTGACCCGGAAATATTTGATGAGTATGGTTTGAAAACGTATAATCGTGGCAGACAGCAGCAGACAATGAATTACACGTATTATTATGTCAAGGATGCGCTGGATAACAGTGATATTGATGTGGTTGTGTTAGAGATATTTGGAATGTTTTATGATGAGGATGATACTGGGTTTACGAGCGAGGGAGTGAGAGATTCCTCATTAAATGACCTACGATATTCAGATATAAAAGTGGAAGCAATAAGAGATTGTGTGCCGGAAGATTTGCAGTTGGATTATTTGTTTCCTTTAGTCAAGTATCATTACAGATGGGAGGAATTGGATTATTCGTCTTTTGAAGGGTGGAAAGAGAGCTTTATGAATTCATATTTTACAGAAGAGGGACGAGGATTCAAACATTGGGCAGGAGCGCAGCCGTGCGGATATGCGTCATGGGATACTATTTTTTCGGAGCAGAGAAGAGAAGTATATGAGAAAAACTTTGAATATCTGGATAAAATTTATGAATTATGCAAAGAGAAGGGAGCAGAACTGGTTCTGGTGAAGGCCCCATTTCCATGCTACGACAGGACAGTTGAGATGACAAATACAGTAATGGATTGGGCAGATGAAAATGATGTGGAATTGATCAATTGCATGAAGGTGACAGATGTGATCGGATTGAATTTCGAGGAAGACAGCCTGGATGCAGGGACACATCTGAATGAAAGTGGTGGCAGAAAAGTATCACAGTATATTGCGGAGTATTTAAAAGAAAATGTATTGAAATAAAATTCAATTATAGAAAAATGATACACTAGATGGATATTTATGCAAGCTGGAGAATTAGATAAATTACTGAAAAGTGTTCTGATTATATATGTAACATTGACAACAATGAATGCTAGTACTATACTTCAACAAGATTTATGTATTTAGGAGAAAAAGTATGATCACAAAAAGAGAATTTGATACGTTGGTACTTCTGACAGAGACAAAAGAGGTTGTATCTCAGAAAGATATGGCAGAGCGGTTAAAAATTTCAGCTGAAGCCGTGAATAAGACAGTCAAAGAATTAACAGAAAAAAACTATTGCGAAAATGGACGGATCACACAGGCTGGTCTGGATGCATTGGAACCTTATCGTGTGAAGAGAGCAGTATTTGTTGCAGCAGGCTTTGGAAGCCGGATGGTGCCGATCACTTTGAATACGCCTAAGCCGCTTGTCAGAGTCAATGGAACGCGTATTATTGATACACTTCTTGATGCAGTGGTAGAAGCTGGAATTCCTGAGATTGTTATTGTGCGTGGATATCTGGGAGAACAGTTTGATCAGCTTCTTTATAAATATCCGAACATCAGATTTGTTGAGAATCCGATTTATAATGAAGCAAATAATATTTCCTCCGCTGTATGTGTCAGATATCTTCTGCAGAATGCGTATGTTTTGGAAGCAGATTTACTGCTCCGTAATAAAAAACTGATCCGTAAGTATGAATATGAAACAAATTTCTTGAGTATTCCGGTGGAGTCCACGGATGACTGGTGTTTTGCAACCGATCATAATGGTGTGATCACAGAAGAAAAAGTAGGTGGTACCGACTGTCATCAGATGGTTGGAATTTCCTACTGGAGTGAAGCAGATGGAATCAAGCTTGCCAATGACTTAAATGAGGTTTATTTATCGCAGGGTGGAAAAGAGCGCTATTGGGAGCAGGTGCCGCTTGTTTATAAAAAGGAAAATTACCAGGTGCATGTTCGTGAATGTAAGGCAGAAGATATTACAGAGATTGATACATTTAACGAATTAAAGGCAATTGATAATCGTTATGTCACAGGTTGATAAAAGCGACAAATGTGAGCAATTATAAAAAATGATGATCAGAGACAGCTCCAGAGAAGTTCCGGCTTCTGCCAGTTTACGGCATAAGCCTAATCTCTCTGGAACAAATCTCTTGTATACACTTTCTCTTTCACATCATCCAGACAGGAATCATAGCGGTTTGCAAGGATGGCATCTGCTGATTTCTTGAATTTGGCAAGGTCATTTACGATTTTGCTGCCGAAAAATGTACTTCCATTTATAATAGTCATAATATCCGGCAAGCTTTAAGACACGGCCTGCAATAAAATCTTTTCTTGTGCGGTTGCTTTCCACAATGGCACTGATCATGTTCTGAGGAACGTCGCTGTAGTTTGCAAGCAATTGCTTTGTGTCTTTTGGAAGGCAATAGCCGCCGTAGCCGAAGGAAGGGTTGTTGTAGTGAGTTCCGATTCGTGGATCCAGACACACGCCATTGATAATATCTTCTGTGTTCAGACCTTTTATTTCAGCATAAGTATCTAATTCATTAAAATAAGAAACTCTTAAGGCGAGGTATGTGTTTGCAAATAGTTTGACGGCCTCGGCTTCTGTAAATCCCATAAACAGAGTGTCAATGTTTTCTTTGATGGCACCCTCCTGCAGTAAAGCAGCAAATTTTCTGGAGACATCTACCAGTTTCTCATTATTTTTATCTGTTGAGACAATGATACGGCTTGGGTATAGATTGTCATATAAAGCTTTGGATTCCCGTAAAAATTCCGGACTGAAAATAATGTTTCCCGTGTTGTATTTCCTGCGCACCGATTCTGTGTAGCCAACCGGAATTGTGGATTTAATGACCATGATCGCATCCGGATTTACTTTCAGAACAAGTTCGATCACAGCTTCTACAGCAGATGTATCGAAATAGTTCTTTTTGCTGTCGTAGTTGGTTGGAGCTGCGATCACTACAAAGTCGGCACTCTTATAAGCGGATTCACCGTCCAAAGTGGCGGTTAAATGCAAATCTTTTTCTTTCAGATATTTTTCAATGTATTCGTCCTGAATTGGCGATTTACGCTGATTGATCAGGTCTACTTTTTCAGGGATGATGTCAACGGCGGTGACAATGTTATGCTGGGCAAGCAGGACGGAGATTGACAATCCAACGTATCCGGTTCCAGCCACTGCGATGTGAAGTGGGGAAGGAGATGGAAGTTTGGATGCTGCAGTATTCACGAAAACATCATTAATATCAAAATCCAGCACATCGCCCAGTTTTTCTAACTGAGGGATCAGCGGACAGTAATCTTCCTGTTCCAGACGGGACAACTGTGCGCGGTTGATACCGGTCAATTCAGATAATTGAGCCTGCGTCATGTTTAAAGATTTCCTTTTGGATTGGACAATATCAGCCAAAAGGGTGGTGGAAAGTTTTTTCATGTGCGGTCTTCTGTAAAAAATGATATTTAAAATAACATATTTTGTATAAAGGTTACTTAAAACAACTTGCTTTTGCAATTATTATAACGTGTAGAATCAAAAAATATAATATAAAGTTACTCATAATAACAAAGAATATAAATTTCAAATAAATATGCAGAACAGATTATAAACAGGTTGAAGAAATAAGGGCATCTATGTATAATGAAAAAACACATTACTGTCGATGATTTTGTTGAAAGTTGAACGCAATCCCCCGATAGACGAAGGAGAAAATTTGATGAAAAAACCAACCATATTAATAGGATGCCTCAGTTTTTTACTGCTGGCTTCCTGTGGAGTCGAAGACACAGCAAAAAGTAACACAGAGACTACAGAGATACTTTCTGACAGAACCGCAGAAAGTGAGAAAAAAGAAACAACCGTAATCGAGCAGCGCAATGAACTTGAGTGGGAGCAGTTGTTAGATTACGATTCTGATAGACAGAGAAATCTTTCGGAACTGCAGGTAAATTTAAATGATGATACAGAAGAAATCCGGATGATGGGACAGACAGTTCTGGATTATTTAAGGGCAGGCGATGTGGACAGTGCAGTGGCAACGGTTACGGATGCGTCCTGGATGTCTGTTATGCTGCCAAAACTTGTAATTGGTCAGAGAAATTATAGGACAGATTCTGCGGAAATACCTGAAAGAATTACTGTCATATCCGATGAATTAGGGCAGCAGTACACGGCATTGGAATGTGCAATAGAAGACGGAAAGGCTATTTATCTTGAGACAACCCCGGCAGAGATCCATTCTTTTGTCTGTGAATGGCAGGACGAAAAGCTTCAGGGAACATTTTCCAGTGAGATATTAAGAATGGAAGATGGAGCATATCGAAAGTATGAGGGAACAATTTCTGCGGATGGCAAGGTGCAGGGCAGCATGCGGGTGAGCAGTGGAACACTAGATATGAGTGCAGGGGCATTGCAGGCGTGGCAGATGCGGAATACAGATCTGCAGGTATACGAGGGAGAAATTGACGGTGACAGTGAAACGGCAGTGAATGCGGAACAGTTTGGCGTGTATACAATGTGGGAATAAAAATATGAGAGAAAAGAGATTAGTGAATAAGAAAAAAAGTATCATATGGATGATGATAATTACGCTGTTATTTACGGTACAGTTCATGCCGCAAAGAGTAAAGGCAGCAGAACAGACTGTCGGAAATATGGTCATTATGGTTACTTTTGAAAAGGATGATGACGGAAATAATCTGACGGACGAATTTGCTGATGGCTATCCGCAGACTGGAAAGTATTATTATTGCTGGAATCAGAAGTCGGGGAAGGGATCGGAAGCAGGAGTCAGCTATTTTAAAGACATCTATACAAAGGAGACCGGAAGTCTGCCCCATTATATTAACACGATATCGGATGGAAAAGTGCAGGTGAATTGTTATTTCCCACAGGAGGACAGTGAGGGGAAGGTGACAACGATTAGACTTAGCGGAAAGGCATCCGATTATCTGAATCCGGACAGCGTGGAGGATAGCAGATTTGTCGGAGCAGTAATAGAGGCACTTAAGAAGACAACGTTTTCACAAAATCTGTCAGCAGCTGAACTTGATTCATGGAACCGGGATGGGTGTATTGATAATCTTACGATACTTGTGCAGGGGAAGAACACAGGATCTTTCGGTTCACACAAAAGTGAGTATGGCGGAACTGAGGAGGTATGCTTCGGATTACAGGTAGGAGCATACAATGTTATTTCTACAGAAGCACTCCGGTCGCAGGCAACATCAACCGCTTATTCGCTGGTAAGCCATGAGTTTCTGCATACGCTCGGAGCGCCGGATCTGTACCGGACAACCGGGGATGATGGGATTCCGGTCGGTATCTGGGATCAGATGGCACAGGTGCCCCGGATAGCCCAATATCCACTGGCTTATATACGAAGCCAGATGGGCTGGATGGATATTCAGGAAGTGACAGAGAGCGGAGATTATACGCTTGAACCTGCAAGCGCAAAGGCAGGGAACAGAGCATATATTTTAAAAACTTCCATGTCAGAGAGTGAGTATTTTGTCATTGAGTACAGGCAGAAGAAACAGCAGGAAAAAGAATATGATAATTTTTTGCCTGTTGAAAAAGGACTGATCGTTTACCGTGTCAATGAGGCAGTGGAAAATCAGACGAATAAAGCCGGAAAAAACTATATCTATGTTTATCGTCCGGGGACGTCAGAAGATCACGAGGCAGCCAAAGAACAGGTATCAAATGGCAGTTCCGGTCTGAGAAATGCGGTATATGATGCGGCCATTGGAGTCGGAAACCGCACTTCACTTGGCAGCAGCGATATGTCAGCTCCATGTACGCAGGACACTATTTTTTATTCCGATGGATCTAACAGTGGAATTGTGATCGATAATATCCGGTTCCATGAGAACGGAACAGCAACTTTTCATGTGGAATTTCCAGCGTTGAGTGAAGAGAACTACTGGATAAAGCAGGACACCACGCTTGCAGACATGCAGTCGTTATCCATGACAGAGGATGCGGATAGAGGGATGATGTATCTGGCCGGAGTTCAGGGGCAGAACGGTAACAGTTTTGTGAAAGTATATGCCAATCTTCTGGATGGAACAGGATGGAAGCAGACCGGGCAGGAACTGGAAGCAGCTGCAGGAACTTCTCCGAAAGTGTATTTTTATAAAGGTGTATTGTATCTTGCATATCAGAACAGACAGTATCAGACCTGCGTGTCAAGCCTTCAGACAAATGGATGGAGTGCACCGATCATCTGTAATGATAATACATACTGGGAGAATTACCAGTTTGTAGAAAATCAGGGAAAACTCTGGCTTGCGTATTCATCGGCTAATATTTTAAAGATATGGGATTTTCAGTCTGGAAGGCAGAAAGCCATGCTTCAGGTTTCCAGTTTATCTATTGGAAATCCATCGGTTTTTAACTATGAAGGAGAATTATATGCCGTATATGCAGATTATTTTGCAAAGGATCCGACAGCAAAAAAAGGAAAGATAGCAAAATATTCAGAAGATCAGCAGAAATGGCAGGATATTTATACCATTAATGGGATTTCTACGGTAAAAGTATCTGATGTGAAAGTGCAGGCGAATAAGATAAATATTGTGGCGTCAAATGATGCGTCGGAAGAACCACTGCTTATTTCGGGAACCCCGGAAAGCGGTTTCACAGAGGAAAAACTGAGTGGTATCAGTGCAAGTAACCGGGTACAGCTTCAATGGAAAGATGGGGTAGCGTATGTGATCTGGTGTGATAATGCTACATTGAGAGCCAGATATCAGAAAAATGGTATCTGGACAGATATGTCGACGCAGATCTGCTCAGATGCATATGTATTTGACACGGTTGTGATCAAGAATGTGCTTTATGTAGGAAACTCATCATTGACGTCAGGCGTCACATTAAGAAAAATGAAGACGGTAGAAGGGATACCGGAGATACCATCGCCGCCGATTACTGTGCCGGGCAGCAATGAAGTGGTGCTCCAATTGCCGGCAGGATATGATGCAGGTGCAAAGATTTATATTGATGGTGTAGCATATACATCTGCTTCGTGGAACCAGAATACGTCTGCCAGATTAGTATCCATAGGAAAGCAGGGTGCGAAAACGGCAGTGATATATCAATATAATGCTTCTGGTATACCGGTTGGGATGTATGTGTGGCTGTTAGAATATAACGGAACTTATTACACTGCGCAGGCGGTGCCGGAACTGCAGGATTTATTTTCGTATCATGGTTTTTCAGTCAGATATACCGGAAATACAGGATTGAGATGCAGTTTTGGAATTGATACAACAAAGAAAAGCCAGTTGATCAGCACAGGCGGAATGGGAGGATATCGGTTAACAGAGATGGGAACTCTCATCATGAATCCGGACAATCGCAACAACTATCCAATGGTTTATGGAGGAGACAAAGTAGCGGGTGGAAGAACGTTCTACATAGAAAATGGAAAAACCTATAATAAAGTGATCCGTACCGTAAATGGAAGAGAGCAGTTTGCAAATGTCTTAGTTGGTCTGCCGCCGAGCCGCTATGCGACAAATTATGTATTCCGTGCATATGCGGTGATGGAACACAATGGTACACAGGTTGTGATTTATGGACCGGAAATGTCACGCAGTATGTATACCGTATGTAAACAGATATTGGACAGAGGAGATTTTAAACAGGGATCTGCAGGATATGCTTTTTTGAAAAACATTACGGATAGCGTAGAGACAACAAGATAAGTGAAGGAGACATTTATGGAGGAACAAAAAGATACAAAGAACATCTGGATTGTCATGACAATAACTTTTTTTACGGTATCGATTGTATTTGGCATATTATTGTATCGATCAGAAAAAGTGATAAAGGAAATGCAACAGACCGTGGCTGAAAGTGTAACAGTGCAGGAACAACAGGACGTAAACGCCAGCGCTGATTCTGTGAGATTGATGGATGGCATGGTGCAGGTTCAAAAAGATAATGAATGGGTTGACTATTGTACCATTGAAGAATTTGCGCAGTCAGATCCTGTTGAGGCTGGAAAACAGAAAATGTCAGATCTTATAAAGAGCAATCAGGATGCGGTCAATGCAGGAACTTTGTTAGAAGATGTGAATTCCGAGTTTGCAATGTTAGAGAAAGCTGCTACAAGAGAGGTTATTATGGAGCCGCAGACAGAAGTAAGCTGGAAAATGGAAACAGACAATACGAAGAATACGACAAATAATCCTAATAAGAAAAAAGATAATGGAAAAAATACGGCATCTAAGGTGAATGGAAAAAATCAGGCTGGCAAAGGGAATACAGTATTAGGACAGAATGCCGCAGGGACAGCAACTCCGGCAGAAACACAACCTGGGGCAGATACTTCCATGCAGCAGCCGGCATCGGGAACATCCACAGGCAGTACTCCGGCAGAAGGAAATGCATCCACCGGTAATAATGCGGCGAGCGGAGGTTCGTCTTCTGGTGGAGGTTCATCGGCAGGCAGTAGTTCATCCTCTGGCGGAGGAGCGTCGGCTGGGAGTACAACACCTTCCGGTGGGAATGGTAGTTCAAATCCGTCTGGTGGAACAGCAGGCACACCATCAACAGGAACAGATTCAGGAGGCAATGTGGGAGGTGGAAATACTTCAGGAGGAAGTTCGGATACGAATATACCTTCCGGTGGATCATCAGGCAGTTCCGGAGGTTCCGGCAGTGCACCGGACAGTGGTTCATCCTCTGGTGGATCTACAGATTCCAGTGGAGGAAACAGCGGAAGTGATTCGGGAAACTCTGGTTCAGGATCTTCCGGTGGTGATGGGGAAGATATTGGATGGACGGATGATATTTTATAAAAGAAGACAAGGATGACTTTATTTGAAAAGTACTAAATAAATAGTGGTGAATTGGAAAATTAAATTCCAGTCCA
>ENA-OOYX01000894-OOYX01000894.1-human-gut-metagenome-genome-assembly--contig:-NODE-894-length-15068-cov-2.597083_pt1 | contig 15068 bp, 8 predicted proteins | sample MGYA00241182_ERZ501387 | MGnify/ENA primary metagenome ERZ501387 (study PRJEB25962, sample SAMEA2042740) | human gut metagenome | biome: human gut; feature: human-associated habitat; material: faeces...
CCTTCGGGGCCTTCGATTTCGCCCATCTGGATACCGGTCAGTGTTTCTCTGAGCTTGGTGCAGACAGGGCCCATTTTTTCCATGCCGGACGGGAAGTAGATATCGCCGTCAGGAGTGTTGACCATGCCGATCGGAGCTAAGACAGCAGCCGTGCCGCAAAGTGCGCCTTCAGCCATATCTTTGAGTTCGGCTAATTTAACAGGGCGTTCAACCACTTTGTAGCCCAATCTCTTAGCCACTTCGATTAAAGAACGGCGTGTGACGGAAGGAAGGATGGAATCGGACTTCGGAACAATGATCGTGCCTTCCTTGTCGACGAAGATTAAGTTAGCGCCGCCGGTTTCTTCAATGTAGGTACGAGTAGCCGGATCAAGGTAAATGTTTTCGGCATAACCGTGACGATGAGCTTCCATTGTGGGATGCAGGCTCATGGCATAGTTCAGGCCGGCTTTGATATGGCCTGTTCCGCGGGGAGCAGCACGGTCAAATTCAGGAACTGTCAGCTTAAGCGGCTTGATAGCGCCTTTGAAATATGCGCCGACCGGCATCACGAAAATTCTGAAGATAAACTCATGAGCCGGTGCCACACCGATCTGAGGACCGGAGCCGATCATGACCGGGCGGATGTACAGTGTTGCGCCGGTGCCGTAAGGCGGAACCCAAGCCGCGTTGGCTGCGACAACGTCTTTGACGGCCTGAATGAATTTTTCTTTCGGGAAAGCCGGCATTTCCAGACGTTCGGCACTGCCCATCATACGTTCTGCGTTCAAATCAGGACGGAAGGTAACGATGTCGCCTTTGACCGTTGTATAAGCCTTTAAGCCCTCAAAACAGCACTGAGCATAATGAAACACGCAGGCAGCTTCAGACAGTTCGATGTTGGGATCAGTAATCATCTTACCTTCATCCCATTTGCCGTCTTTCCAGTGAGCTTCGAAGCGATAATCCGTCGGTGTATAGCCGAAGCCTAATTTGCTCCAGTCAATATCTTTTTTCTGCATTTTTTCTCCTGCAAGATTCTTTAGTTATCGGTCCTCAATTGTAATAATTTGAAAGAAATATTTTGGACTTCTGTAAAGAAATTAGCAGGATCGGCTTTTTGCAGACTTAAGAATTACCGGCAACGGTCATTTCTCTGATCAGCACCGATCCGTTGAGGTAACATCCGTTCAAATCTACATCGTCCGACATCGCTTCAAAGGACATGAAAATGTCTTTGAGATTGCCGGCAACCGTAATACCTTCTACCGGGTAAGCGATCCTGCCGTTTTCCACCCAAAAACCAGATGCGCCTTTAGAGAAATCTCCCGTGGTGTAATTGACGCCCTGCCCGATCAGCTCGGTGACCAAGAGGCCCGTTCCCATGCGTGAGAGCAATGCAGAAAGCGTTTTTTCGGAAGCCTCCGGTGCTTCGGAGAAGATGAGGTTATAAGGACCGCCGGCATTTCCGGTCGTTGTCATTCCCAACTTACGAGCCGAATAGCTGCTCAGGAAAAGACCGCTCAGCACACCGTGGTCAACGACCAGGCGTTCAGACGGGCGAACCCCCTCATCGTCAAACGGCGCCGAGCCCCAGTAACGCGGGATGAATGGATTTTCCAAAATGGAAAGATGATCGGGGAAAATCGGTTTATCGAGCATTCCTTCGAGGAAGGAGGTCTTGCGGTACAACGCAGAACCGCTTGCCGCATGAACAAAGGTTCTGAATAAGCTCTTAGCAACCGGTGCTTCAAAAACGACCGGGCACTTGCGGGTCGCTAAACCGCGTGCAGACAGATGGTCTACAGCTCTTTGACCGGCGATCATGCCGACCTGCTGCGGCGAGAGCAAATCCATTGACGAAACGCCGGAGGTGTGCCAAGAGCCCACCTGCATACCATTCTCATCCTCGGCGATCACTGAGGTGTCAATCGAATGGTCGCTAAAAGGATAGCCGTGCAAAAAGCCTTCGGTGTTTCCCAAAATAAACGAACCGATTGTTGTCGTAACCATTGCACCGTCGGAATTCACCACGCGTTTATCGACATCCAATGCTGCTTTTTCTGCTTCAACAGCCTTTTGAACTTGTTCTTCAATCGAGATGTCCCATGGATGGAAGAGATCGAGCTGACGAGGATTCGTGCAAAGTCGGTCCTTATCCGGCAGGCCGTTGCATTCATCCGGTGTGGTGTAGCGCGCCATATCAAGCGCCGCTTTGACCGTTCTTAAGATCGACACCTTGCGAAAGTCTCCGCTGGAAGCCACAGCCTTTGATTTACCAAGATAGACAGTAATTCCGAAATCTCTGTCATGGGTGTGTTCAATGGATTCCGTTTCCTGGTTTCTTACCGTGACACATGTCCCCTTCTCTTCACTGACTTCTACCGCGGCGGCAGTTGCACCTAGAGAAAGCGCTGTGTCTAAAGCATATGAAACCAAGGAACAAAGCTCTTCTGAGCTACTTATTGTGGGAGTTTGACTCATATTTTGAAGCGGAAACTAAAGATTGGAGATTATGATAGCGCTTGATGCAAATCTTACTAAAGAAGGACAGGCTAATATGAAGAATACAAACGAAAACCTTGAAGAAGAGTACAGCGGTCCGAGCAAAAGTGAATTGAAAAGAAGGGCCGAGCATCTGCAGAATCTCGGTAAAGAGCTGACCACACTGGGTGCCGAAACGCTGGCAAAAATTGAACTTCCCGAAGTCATTCTTAAAGCCATTGAGGAGTATCACCGTGTTCCCTCCTTCGGCGCCAAACGCCGTCAGCTCCAGCTCATCGGCAAATACATGAGAGCCTTAGACGGAGATGCTGTTCGTCAGGCCATCGACCGAGCCACCGGCAACGATAAAGCGGCCGTCGCCGCGCTTCACAAGAGTGAACGTCTGAGAGATGCGTTGATTGCAGATGATGCCGCTCTGACAAAATTTATTGCTCAGTTCCCTGACGTCAATGTTCAGGAAGTTCGTCAGCTTATCCGCAATGCTCGTAAAGAAGCCGAAGGCAACAAGCCTCCGAAATCCGCCCGCGCACTCTACAAACTGATCTACGCAATGGTTCTTCCTCCGATCGTGTTGGAAGTCACCGAGGAGGAAGACGATGAAGAATAGCAAAGCAAAAATCGGTCTGGTTTCCATTTCCGACCGTGCCTCTTCCGGCACTTATCAGGACAAAGGCATTCCCTCTCTGAAAGAATGGCTGGCAAAAGCCCTGCTTTCTGATTATGAGGTTGTGGAAAAACTCATTCCTGATGAACAGCCGCTTATCGAGGCAACGCTCAAGGAACTTTGTGATCAGGAAAACTGTGATTTGATTTTGACAACCGGAGGGACTGGTCCCTCTCGCCGCGATGTGACGCCGGAAGCCACGTTGGCTGTGGCTACTCGTACCCTTCCGGGATTCGGAGAGCAAATGCGTGCGGTCTCTCTTGCCTTTGTGCCGACCGCGATTTTGTCCCGTCAGGTCGGCGTGCTGCGCGAAATCGAAGATCATGCCGCTTTGATCATTAACCTTCCGGGACAGCCAAAGGCCATCGCTGAAACCCTAGAAGGTATTCCGTCAAAGGGCATCCACGGCATTTTTGCGGCAGTGCCCTACTGTATTGATTTAATCGGCGGTCCGGCCCTTGAAACCCGTCCCAATGTCGTTAAGGCTTTCCGCCCAAAATCTGCACCTCAGCCTCATGTCATTGATGCAAAAATCATTGACCCGAAGGAAGGCAAAGCAGATAGCGCCATCATCATGCTTCACGGCTTGGGCAGCGACGGATCGGACTTCGAACACTTCAGAGAAGAACTTGCCGCATGCGGCGCGCCCGTTGAACAGGCTCGTTTGATTCTTCCGACTGCGCCTGAACGTGCGATCACAGCAAATAAAGGTTTTTTGATGCGCGGCTGGTTTGACCTTCTCGATACCGACGGAATCGGTGCCAGCGACGAACCGGCACTTGTTGAAAGCGCCCGTATTGCAGAGCGTTTAATTGCCTTGGAAGAGACGAAAGGCATTAGACGGGATCGAATCTTCTTAGGTGGTTTCTCACAGGGCGGCTGCGTTGCGCTTTACACGGCCCTGAAACTCGATCGTCCGATCGGCGGCATCTTCTGCCTGAGCGGCTATCTGCCCATTGAGTCTGCTGACGATATTGAGCATGTAGGTCAGGGCATCCTTTCTCCGATTTTCTTGACCTATGGAAAAGAAGACAATGACGTACCTCCCGTGTATCCCGAAATCAGCGTCAAGGAACTCAGAAAACTCGGGGCAACGGATCTCTGGTCCAAGGGCTACGACGGGGTCGGACATGATTTGTGTATCGAGGAAGTCACGGACTTGTCAGATTTTCTTGAAAAATCTTTAGAAGCTTCTCGCTAAAGTTTTGTATCCGATTTGAGACAAAAGAGCGCTTTTTTACGGCGCTCTTTTTTATGCTGAAGTTCTACCAAAACACCGAAAACAAATCATGGATTCTTTTTTGGACAAAATACTGAACGGCTCTGAAGCGATACTCCAACCCCTACATGTGCCGTTATTTACAGCTGGCGGCAGTCAAATCGATACGTTCGATATTCTCGAATTCTGCCTCGTTTTTCTTGTTGCCTACTGGCTCGGCAAGCTTAGCGAAGAAAGCATTAAGAAATTCGGCTCTCGCCACAATTCCGTACGTCCCGAATCCCTTTCGATGTTCGCCCGCTTCATTCATTGGGGCATATTGGCGATCGGTATTCTGATGGGCCTGTCGATGATCGGTCTCCCGATCACACATTTGGCAATCTTAGTTTCCGCCTTATCTGTGGGCATCGGCTTCGGATTGCAGACCATCGTTAATAACTCGGTTGCCGGTTTGATTCTGATTTCCGAACGCGCCGTGAGCTTGGGCGATATTATTGCCACACCGAGCGGTCATATCGGTCGAGTGACCATGATCACCATTCGCGCTACGCGCATCGTGACGCCGACGGGTCAGGCAATCATCATTCCGAACGCTTCTCTGATTAACGGATCGTTTACCAATTTCACGATGGACCGCCGAGGCGTTCGCAAGATTTATCCCTTCTCAATTCCATACGGCATTGACTTCCGCAAGGTTAAAGAAATCATTGAAAAGGCAGCCGTCTCGGTTCCCTACTGTATTAAGCCCGACCCGCTTCATGAGGTCGAATGCGGAATTACCGGTTTCGGCAATTTCGGCATTAACGTTGAGCTTGTCGTTTGGGTCGATCCGATTGAGTTGATGGAGCCGTATCGACTCGAGGCATCTTTTTTGAACGCCATCAATGACGCCTGTGTTGCCAACGGCATCGTGATGCCTGGACCGTCCTACGGTGTTACTGTCTCTCCGACTCCGGCGCCGGTCGCATTCAATGCTCAGGTTTCCGGAACCACCGCTTCTGTACCTTCCAATTTGCAAGCACCTTCGCCCACAGGTCATGTTGGAGCAGCAGACCCTTCTGTGAGTGCAAAAGCCATCGGACAAGTTCCGCCGGCGCAACATGTTCCTCCCGCACAGGCTGCAGCCATCATTGGAGTCCCGCAGTCTATGATTGAAAATCCTCCTCCGAAGAAGGAAAAGGAAGAGTGAACTCATAATCTCTTCAGACTAAAATTTCATTATTAGTTTGAGGAGATTTTTTTGAGTCATTACGTCGGACGCTTTGCCCCATCCCCTACCGGTCATCTACACGCCGGAAGCTTAGCCTGTCTTCTTGCGAGCTACCTCGATGCCAGGGCTCATAGAGGTACGTGGATTATTCGTGTCGAAGACATTGATCCGCCGCGTGAACCTGCATGGGCGGCAGAGGATCAGCTCGAAACTATCGAGGCATTCAAACTTCATTCAGATCGTCCGATACTCAGACAATCAACTCGATATGACGCTTATCAAGAGGCCCTCGATCTGTTAATCGGTAAAGGTCTAGCGTATGGGTGTGCTTGTACTCGCAAGAGCATTGAAGCTGCCTGCGCAGCCGCAGGTTTGCCACAGGGCGTCTATCCAGGAACTTGTCGCCACGGAACGGGCGGAGCCCCAATTCGTGCGTGGCGTTTTCTTGTAGATGACGGAGTCGTATCTTTCCCGGACAGATGGCAGGGAACGTTTAAACAGAACGTTTCGAAGGAAGTCGGTGATTTTGTTATTCGGAGAGCCGACGGACTCTGGGCCTATCAACTCGCCGTTGTCGTCGATGACGGATTCCAGGACGTGACACACGTCGTCCGCGGTGCTGACTTGATCGATAACACACCGCGACAAATCCTGCTGCAAAAAGCATTAGGCCTGCCTACCCCTGCTTACATGCACATTCCGCTTGTGCTAGACAAAAACGGGAATAAGCTCTCTAAACAGACATTGGCTCCGGCGATTGATCAAAGCAGGCCCGAAGAAGAAGCCGCACATGCGTGGACTCATCTCGGATTCAAACCTTTTACTTTCGATACGCTCGAGGAGTTTTATTCAGAGGCAGTGCAGCGTTGGAGGGTGAGATTTCAAATCTCTGCCTAATTTCGACGTCCGGTTCCGCCAAGAAGGACAGCAACTTCCCTCTTTTCTCCGGAAGCCTGTCTTGAGAAGTTTTGCTGAACAGTCTTCTTTACAGATGTGCGACCCGGAACATAGGGCTGTGAGAAAAATGGATCCTCAGGCTTGCGAGGTGCTTTCCAAGTATCTGTACTTGAGGAAAACTTTCGTGGAAATCTTGCTCTCTTGCGAGGTTCAGGATCAAGTTCCTGCGGAACAAGATTAACTTTGGTTAGTTTTCGAATTGCATCGAAACTCTTTCTATCCTTGTCCGTAACGAGCATTAATGCCAAACCTGAGCTCCCTGCGCGGCCTGTTCTGCCGATTCGATGAACGTAGTCCTCAGGAACAAATGGAACGTCGTAATTAATCACGAGCGGAAGCTCGGCTATATCCAAACCACGGGCTGCGACATCAGTCGCCACCATGATATTTAAGGTTCCATCCTTGAAATCTTTCAACAGCTTCAAGCGCTCTTCTTGGGTTTTGTCTCCGTGAATTGCATCAGCGTTGAATCCGCATTTCTCTAATTCACGTGCCAATCTGCGAGCTGTCAATTTTGCATTGACGAATACGATTGTCTGGAGCGGTTTACCGTCGGAGTCTTCTCCGCGGGTTTTCAGAAGCTCTACAAGTGCATCAGTTTTTTGAAGCTCGTTTACTGAAAAGACTTCTTGTTTGATGGTGGCAGCAGTAGCGTTTTGGCGAGCTACCTCGATAACAACAGGATCAGTCAAGAAATTTCCGGCCAGTCTTTTGATTTCAGGTGAGAATGTGGCGGAGAACATCAAATTCTGACGTTTTTTGGGAAGCGCATTCAGGATCCTGGAAATATCCGGCAGAAAGCCCATATCCAACATACGGTCGGCCTCATCTAAGATGACGATGCCGCACTGATTCAGATTTGTATTTCTCTGCTCCAGATGATCCAATAAACGGCCGGGAGTAGCGATCAAAATCTCGACACCTCTTCTTAATGCCTCTGCCTGAGGTTTGATATCGACGCCGCCATAAACAACGCCAATTCGAATAGGTGTGTCAGCTGCGTAATTTGAAAGTGCCTCTGCGGTTTGATCTGCCAACTCTCTTGTCGGAGAAAGAATCAAAACACGTACAGGATGGCGTGCCGGAGATGTACTTGTATTGGCTAGTGGCAGAAGTTTTTGCAAGACGGGCAGACCAAAACTGGCTGTTTTACCTGTTCCTGTCTGGGCGGCACCCATGACGTCGCGACCCTGAAGAACCACTGGAATCGCTGTACACTGAATTGCTGTGGGTTGGGTATACCCCATCCGTGTAATAGCTGAAAGCAAATTCGGGGCCAAACCAAATTGCGCAAAATCCTGACACTCTGCCATTTATCTATTTATTTAATAAATACGTAGAAAAGGTTATTTTACAACCCATGAAGCTGAGCTTCATTCACTCTGCCATGAATAGGTATGGGGTCGCTAGGCTCTTTTGAAAATAAAACGAAGAAGATATAAGAAGTCACAAAAAATTGGGCGGAATCAAAGAAATGATCTCGTCTTCGAACGTTGTGTGAGTAGTGTCGCGACCACCATCAAGACCTCATACCGGGGAGGCTGGCAGTCTCGACCAGCCCGGCCTGTGGATTCAATGTTAACAGCAAAATAAGCCGATCACTCCTCACAAGGCAAGGAATAATCGGTGGAAAGTGCTTCCGCTCTCCCATTCAACGGGTTTGAGCGGCCCATGGTTGTTAAGTTTTTAACCCCGCTTACGCGGGGAACTCTCTTAAACAACTCATGGGCCAACTCTGTACACTTTAGCAAATATTTCTCGTTCAAGAAAATATACTGGTAGACGTTGTATTTTTCAAAGGACAGTCAGCTGGATTACATATTTTCCAAGACTATGTAAATTTCACGAGTAATACTCTGCATGCCTACCTCAAAATCTTGTTATTTATTATTATCTTGAGGGAAACCCGGCTGGCAATTAAAAAAATAAAAAACGTCAAAACTGCGATGCTTGCAAGTTTTTTAATTTGATTAGTGGAACCTTTTTTATAAAAAGGAGAAAAGAGGTGGTGGCCCCAACTGGACTTGAACCAGTGACCAATCGATTATGAGTCGACTGCTCTAACCAACTGAGCTATGGGGCCTAATGATGAAGGGTCACCATTGTGCAGAAGCGTAATTCTATCAGATCTTCCAATAATTCGTTTTTAACCTATCATTCTCGAAAAGCCGAGACAATTCCGTAGATAGAATTCGAAAGATGGTGGCCCCAACTGGACTTGAACCTGGGACCAGTTAGAAGACGAAGTTCCTCTTTATGTCAATAATATGGCCTTAGATTCTATCTTCTAAGCTACCCCTCCTTCTAACGAAGCGTTGAAATCTCTACAAAGGATCTCTAAACTGCTCCGGCGCAGGGTAAAGCAAAGGCCGGAAAATTCCGGCCCTACTTCGTATCTTTTTAGATCTTAGTTATTGCTTCCGCCTTCCATGAAGCTCTTCAATTTATCCGAACGGCTCGGATGACGAAGCTTACGGAGAGCTTTGGCCTCGATCTGACGAATTCTTTCGCGAGTGACATCGAACTGACGACCAACCTCTTCCAGAGTATGGTCAGTACTCATTTCAATGCCGAAACGCATTCTCAGAACCTTGGCTTCTCTCGGAGTCAGAGAATCCAGGACTTCCTTAGTGATCTCGGTAAGACTGGACTGCTGAGCGGCTTCCGCAGGAGCAACAGTTCCGAAGTCTTCCAAGAAATCTCCAAGATGAGAATCCTCGTCGTCGCCGATCGGAGTCTCCATAGAAATCGGTTCTTTAGCGATCTTCAGAATCTTACGGATCTTGTCTTCCGGCATATCCATTTTCTCCGCCAACTCTGCCGGATCCGGTTCAACACCTGTTTCCTGAAGAATCTGACGAGAGATTCGGTTCATCTTATTGATGGTTTCAATCATGTGAACCGGAATACGAATTGTTCTGGCCTGGTCAGCAATAGATCTCGTAATAGCCTGACGAATCCACCATGTGGCATAAGTAGAGAACTTATATCCGCGGCGGTATTCGAACTTATCAACTGCCTTCATCAAGCCGACGTTGCCTTCCTGAATCAGATCCAGGAATTGCAGCCCGCGGTTGGTGTACTTCTTAGCAATAGAAATCACCAAACGAAGGTTAGCCTCGGTCATTTCACGCTTAGCTTTTCTAGCCTTAGCCTCACCAGTCGCCATCTGGTTGTAAACGTCCTTCAGATCCTTCAGAGGCAGTGTTACAGCATTCTGAATATTCTGCAGCTGCTGCTGGAGGTGCTGAATTTCAGGAAGCTTACGTTTGACGTCGATTGCGTAAGGCTTGTCGCTCTCAGCAATTGCCTGAGACCATGCCAGGTTCGTTTCATTGTCAAGGAATTCCTTGAGGAACAGCTCACGCGGCATCTTTGCACGGTTGACGACGATGTCGTAAATTCGGCTTTCGTACTTACGAACTTCTTCAAGCTGAGTTTTCAGCATGGTGCAAAGACGTTCGACCGTATTAGCTGTAAAGCGCAGAGAAAGCAGTTCTTCCTGAATTGCGTCCTGAGCCTTAATGAAAGCAGGAGAACGGTAACCTTCAGCCTCGTAGGCATGCTTCAGATCCTGATAAAGCTCTTTGCAGTGGTCCAGTTTGGCAAGAACGACAGTCTTGAGTTCGTCAATCTGACCTGCCGTCATACCGGAGGCACCGATGTCCGTGCTTTCGTCGTCTTCAGCCACCTGCTCACTGGCTTCTTCGTCCAAACCGTCAACCAAGCCGTCAACGATCTGGTCAATCTGCATCGTGCCGTTTCTGACCTTTTCAGCATCTTCCAAAATGGCAACAATCGTCGTCGGGCAGCCGGAGATGGCGTGAACCATGTGCTTCAGACCGTCTTCAATTCGTTTAGCGATTTCAATTTCGCCTTCACGAGTCAGAAGCTCAACGGAGCCCATTTCTCTCATGTACATTCTGACAGGGTCAGTTGTACGACCGAATTCGCTGTCAACGGTGGCCAAAGCGGCTTCTTCAGCAGCGTCGTCGCTGGCTGTCGGAACAGAGTCGCCGATGAGCAAATCGTCAGCGGTCGGAGCCTGTTCGTAGACCTGAATACCCAAGTCAGCCAATGTCGAAATGATCTGATCGATCTGATCCGGATCGACGATGTTTTCCGGCATGTGGTCGTTAACTTCAGAGTAAGTCAGATAGCCTCTTTCCTTACCCATGCGAATTAACGCCTTGAGCTTGTTCAAACGAGTTTCTTTATCGTCTTCCTCATGATGAGCATAGCTGCGGTTCAAGGCCTCTTTCATTGCCTTGTCACGAGCTTTGCCTTTTCCGCGAACAGAAGCCGGCGGAACATAAGATTCAGCGATTGCGACTTCTTCATCGATGGAATCATCATCGCTGTCACCGACGAGGTCATCCTCGGTTGTCTCGACTTTTGCCTTTCTGCCGGGACGGCCGCGCTTAGCTTCAGGTTTTGCTTTTGCTGTGGTCTTTTTAGCTGCTGTTTTCTTTGCAGGAGCTTTTTCGGCCACGGCTTCATCAGCAGCCTCGTCAGCCGCGGCAGATTTAGCAGTTGTCTTTCGTGCTGTTTTTTTTGCTGTTGTCTTTGCAGGAGTTTCTTCGGCTGCAGCTTTAGTGGCTTTAGCTGCTGAGGTCTTTCTCGTCGTTTTCTTAACCGGTTCTGCCGCTACTTCAGCAGCAGTTTCTTGAGCAGCTGCTTTCGGAGTACGAGTTCTCTTTGCAGTAGTTGTTTTTTTAGCAGCGGTTGTTTTTTTCGCTGTGGTTTCGGCAGCTTCTACTGTTTCTACAGTATCAGCACCGACATTCGTAGTTGTCTTCTTAGTTGTTTTTTTGGCTGTTGCCATGTTCCACCTTATGATGACTACGCATCAAACGATCGAAAAAACAAAAGCGGAAAAAATGCACCGCAAAACTGCTCGTGTAAAATTCCGCCTGTCTTTAACGAATTAACCTGAAACGGACGGTCGAAGGAAGCAAAAAATTTAAGCGGTCACAGCTCTCGACCGATACGTAAATCCTTCAACACCCGACTCAATTTCAGGGTTTTTAAAGCGCCTCCGATCTATCCTCGATCTCCTGGGCGCGCAAATAGTCCTACCGACTATTTTGGTAAGGTGATTTTACCATACCTGTCAAGACCATCCCCTTAATTTTTGCGAATTCGTCGCAAATTGAGGACTATTTCTGATAATGAGCTTAGGAAATTGTCGGGTAAGTTTTGCGAAGAACTTTTTCGACCAAAATGCCCCAGATAGGAAGCATCCAAAGATAAACGGCTGCGACAACGCAGCTTTCCGGCGCCCCAATGGTTGCAACGGGAACTGCGCCGGCGATGGACCATGGAATTAAAGGCGCGATGACAATCGCGGTGTTTTCTAGAGAGGCGGCCATTTTGATCTTATCGGGCTGGATCTTATTGCACAGCTGCTCGGTCAAAATAACTGCAAGCATCTGGTTGCAGGATAAAGCAGCCGTCGCCAAGGCGGTCAGCGTAATTGTGAGGAAAACGCCTGCCTTCGCACCTAGATAAGCAATGCCGTTTTCCAAACGTCTCAGCATCCCTGTCAGTTCAAAAATCCCCGCAAATGTACAGGATATCGAGATGATGCAGCAAACCTGAATCATCGAAATGACCCCGCCGCCGTTCATAAGACGCCCAACCTCAGGAGAACTTGCCTGGTAGCCGCTGAATAAAATCTTGCAAAGTTCAATAGAACCTAAATCTCTCAGGAAAAGCGCTGTGACGAAAGCCGATGCGATACTCGCGATCATAGTGAGCTTAATGTCGGCCTTGAGCATGACCATCGTTAACAGAATGATGGCCGGAATCAAAGTCCAAGCAGACAGGATGTATTCCTGACTAAAAAGTTTTGTCAGGTCAATATCCGCGGCTTGGGCGCCCTGCCCGTTTCCTACAAAAAAGTAAATGAGACACGCGAGGAGGAACGGGATGAACCCTGTCCTCAACATGTTTTTAATGTTTTTATAGAGCTCCGTACCGGTAACGGCACAGACTAATTGCGCGCTGGTCGACACCGGAGAGCAGCGATCTCCGACATAGGCTCCTGCCAGAGCGGCCCCGCCGGCCCAAAACGGAGAGACGCCCATACCGACACACAGCGACATGGTAACAACACCCATCGTTGCCGCGGTACCAAAGGAAGTTCCGATCAGAGAACTCAAGGCAGCATTCAAAATAAAGGTACCCAGGAGACTCCAGGAAGGAGAAATGATCTCGGAGGCATAGCTGACCAGGTAGGCAATCGTTCCGCTCGCTCGCCAAGAGGCAGTCAACGCTCCGATTAAGAGCATCACTATGATGATGTTGCTGATCTTGGCAATGCTTTGACGACAAGCCCTTCCGATTTCCTGCAGGCTAAAGCCGCGGTAAAGGGCGTAGCCGCAGAAAAGGAAAAAGGCGAAAATCAGTGCGTAGAGGATCGATGTGCCCGTGAAGAGGCAGTAAAAAAGAGAGGCGCAAAAACTACCGACTGTCAGAACTTCTAACATTCCTACTTCTCTCGTTTTCTCAACAGAATATCGTTAATGCCCGCATCAATGGATTTGATTTCTTTTTGGAGATCCTGATCGAGCTGCATCAAATCTCTAAAAACCTTTCGGTCGGCGTCATCTAACGTGCCCTTTGTCGACAAAGCCCGACGCTGTACCTCAACACGATTCAACTCCATCTGAAGCAGAATTCGGCGACATTCCAAACGCGCTGCTTCCAGCGGTGTTTGGAGAATCTGTCCTTGACTTAGCCCTTTTCGAATGACGGAATCAATGCCCTCTTCCAGTAAGAAGGTGGAAATCATTGAACGGGCCGAATCCATTTCTTTTTCGAAATTTTCATCGGCCGGTCCCGGAAGGTCTGCCAAGAATTGGGCCAGTGTGTGGCCGCTCTCATCCTCATGCGTCACTCTTTCAATCACCTTGAACAGCAATTCGGAGACCGGAGAATTGCTTTCAGAAAGCTGCTCGGCGAGCATGCCTTCAAATTCCAGTGCAAGCTGAGGAAAACGCAGGAAGTTTCTCAGGAGTGCCATTAAAGGAGCATCAGCTTTCGGAGGAATGCTGCGCCCGGTCGACGTCGGAATCCTCGGCTGTTTGTAGCGGTCATAGCCCCTGCTGAATCCGTAACGCTGATTACCAAAGCCGTTAATTCTCTGAGGAGCCGCCGGCGGCAGCACAGGGAAACCGAAATACTTACGCAGTTCGTCGGAATTTTTATAGCCGACTGCCGTGCTCAAACGCTCAATTAAGCCGTCGCGAAGAAGCGCACTTTTTGTCTTACGAACCAGCGGAGAAGCTTCTTCAATAAATGCATTGCGGTCTTCAAGGACGGCCAAATCCAGTCCTTGGGACAAAGCTTCAATCAGGTAGCTCGAAAGCGGCAGGGCTTTTTTTAGCATCTCTTCGAAAGCGAGTGCTCCGGACTTCTTGACCAAACTGTCGGGATCTTCGCCTTCAGGAAGGAAAACAAAGCTGACCTTCTGAGCATCATCCAAGAGCGGAAGCGATAAATCCATTGCGCGCTTTGCCGCCTTGCGACCTGCCGCATCTCCGTCAAACGAGAAAATGACGTGATCGGTCATCTTAAGAAGGCGTTCGATATGCTCAGCCCGAATTGCTGTACCCAACGGCGCACAAGCTTCTCCGAATCCGGCTTGAGAAAGCTGGATCACATCCATTTGGCCCTCGACCACGATGACGCGCTTTTTATCCTGAATGCTTTTGCGCGCTTCGTACAAGCCGAAAACTTCGGAGCCTTTCGTAAAAATCGGTGTGTCGCCGGTGTTGATGTACTTAGGCTCTTCCCCGATCATCGTTCGGGCACTAAAAGCAATGACTTGTCCGCGAATATTGCGGATCGGGAACATGAGGCGGTTGCGGAAGAAATCGTAGACATTTCCGCTTTGACCGGTTCTCTGAAGGCCGGCTTCTAAAAGCAAAGGCTTGAGATCAGGTGTGAAGACGGCGTCTAAGTTATGCCAGGCATCGGGTGAGAAACCGATACCGAAACGCTCGATGGTCTCGTTTTTGAGTCCGCGGTCATGGAGATAATCTTGTGAGAACTTGTCGCTGTTGAATTTATCGCGATAAAACTCCATTGCCCTCTGCATAATCTCAGACAAACGCGGTTTACCGCTCTTAGGTTTAGGTGCGCCGCCTTCGTAGCGAACCTGCATGCTGAATTCGGAGGCAAGTTTTTCGACCGCATCGACGAACGGGAGATTCTCATACTTCATTAAGAAGCTGATGGCGTTGCCATGTTCTCCGCAGCCGAAGCAGTGATAGAAGCCGCGTTCGCGGTTCACTGAAAAGCTCGGGCTTTTTTCATTATGGAAAGGACAGCACGCCCAGGCCGAAGCACCTTTTTGCTGTAAAGGAACTCTTCGGTTAACGACCTCGTAAATGTCTGCTCGGTCAAGCAGTTCTTTAATAAAAGACTGTGCGATCAAGAATCAAACTCTCACAAGAAAAGGCGGGGGACGGAAAATGTTTTGAAAGATCCGGTGCCCCTTTCTGGCAAGCATAAAAAAATTGCTTTGG
>ENA-OOYX01000896-OOYX01000896.1-human-gut-metagenome-genome-assembly--contig:-NODE-896-length-15013-cov-1.440567_pt1 | contig 15013 bp, 15 predicted proteins | sample MGYA00241182_ERZ501387 | MGnify/ENA primary metagenome ERZ501387 (study PRJEB25962, sample SAMEA2042740) | human gut metagenome | biome: human gut; feature: human-associated habitat; material: faeces...
AAATTCAGAAAACTATAACAATTATTATGAAGATACAATCATTAAAACTTATAAAGAAGGAAGAAATAATTACTTTTATTATGAAAATCCAAATCTAGACTTAATGGAAGCCAAAGCTATTATTGATCTTGTTTATAGTTCTCATTTCTTTACTTTAAAAACAAAAGAAAACTATAAAAAAAGAATGCAAGATCTATTTAGTATTCATAACCAAGCTTATTTTCAAAAAAGACTAAATCTGCATGTTGTTAAAAATGAAAATGAACAAGTTTTCTACCAAGAATTAGAAGTCATTACCAAAGCTATCAAAGAAAAGAAAAAAATTCGCTTTGAATATCAAAAACCTTCTTTAACATTTAATGAAAAACATAAATTAACCGAATTAGCTCCTATCGATACTGTCTTTTCTAACAATGAATATTATCTTTTATGTCAAGGTGCAAAAGATCCAAATACATGCATTCAATATCGTTTAGACTATGTAAAAAATGTTGAGATCGTTAAAGATAGTGATGTAAAGTTTGATGATTATCAATTAAACTCATTTGAAAAGAAGCTCAATAATATGACGTACATGTATGGTGAAGGGAAAATCGAAGTTATTGAACTTGAATTTACGCCAAGTGTCTATTCCAATATGATTGATAAATTTGGTAAAGATATTCATCCAAAAAAAATAAATGAAAATCTTTATTGTGTCCAAGTAAGACACATTATAAATAGTACATTTTATTCATGGATCATCGGTTTTGGTGGACGTATTCAAATTGCGGATAATGATGTACATAAAAAACAATTTAAAGATTTTTTAATGGAAAATTTTATAAATAAAAATAATGCTGATTAAAACGTATTCAGCATTTTTTCATCTAATATACTTATAAAAGGTGTTTTACAATTACACTGAAAATCCATTAATTTTCAGTGTAATTGTAAAGATAGAGCAATAAAATATTCATCAATATTTACAGCTTCTTCAATTGCAACAGCAATGGCAACAGTAGCTCCAACACAAAAAATTCTTCTTATTAAAAAAGAAGTGTTTTTCACACTTCCTAAGCATTTTCTTTTTTCATTTTTTTACTTAAATAAATATAGAAACATACATTTAGTATAATACCAACAATTGTCGCAATTGGTGCAGCTAAACCAATATTTGTTAAATTTGCATGAGGTTGAATTGACATATAGTAAGAAAGTGGTAAACGTACAAGAAGTGTTTGAATAAGTCCTTGTACCATGACCCATACCGTTTGATAATGACCGTTAAAATAACCAACCATACTAAATAATATTGCTGTTACAATTGTTTCTATAGCAAATCCTTTTAAATAAGCATAACCTTGTAAAATAACAGCTTTTTCTGTTGTAAAAATGCTTGTAAGTAAATCTCCTTTAAATAAAACTAAGATAAAAACAACAACACCAATTATTAAGCCAATACCCATTCCTGTAAACATTGCATGTTTTGCTCTTTTTTCATCACCAGCCCCCACATTTTGGGCAACAAAAGAAGCCATTGATTGCATTAATGAACTTGGTACTAACATAGCAAAGTTAACGATTTTACAAGCAACACCATAACCGGATGATGCTTCTAATCCTAAACGGTTAATAAAAGCACATAAAGCTAAAAATGAAATTTGTGTTAAACATTCTTGAAGCGCTAATGGTAACCCAATTTTTAAAGCTCGAACACAATGTGGATTGATTTTAAAATCATGCTTTGTAATTTTAAATGGTAATTTTCTTTTAAATAATAACATTAAGGCAAAAACAACACTGATTGCTTGTGCAAAAACAGTTGCCATTGCGGCTCCTGCTGCATCTAAGTGTAATCCTGCAACAAGAACTAAATCACCAATAATATTAATAACACAGGCAACTGCCACAAATAAAAGAGGTGATTTACTATCTCCTAAACCTCTAAAGATCGCTGATAATAGATTATAAGCAACAATAAAGAAAATACCTGCCCCACAAATTCTTACATAAGTAGCAGTTAAACCAAGTGCTTCTTTAGGGGCTTGCATCAAAGTTGAAATTGGTGATGCTAACGTAATCATAATTACAAATATAATTGCAGAAATAATTGCAAAAACTACCGTTGATCCTCCTATTAAAGCACCAATCGAATTCATTTTCTTTTCACCAATATATCTTGCAATTAAAACTGTAATTCCCATCGCAAATTGTGTTACCACAAATGTTATCAAGTTTAAAACTTGACTTCCTGTAGAAACTGCTGAAAGTCCTGCTGTTGTTCCAAATCTTCCAACAACAAGTAAATCAACCGCTCCATAGGCCGCTTGTAAAATAAGCGCTCCTAAAACGGGAATCATAAATAATGATAATTTTTTTAAAATACTTCCCTGCGTAAAATCCGATTTAGAGTGATCCATTATTTTTCTCTCCTTTCACACATAACTTCATAAAACTTTTCAATAGTTTGAATCATACAATCTGCTTCATCATTAGAAACATGGTTCAAACACAAGGCTAATTTTTGAAAATAATCTTTATTTTTCAAAAGCTTTTCGTAAGCAGAAAGGGGAAAGTCCGTCAGAGTACAGAAAGAGCCGTGTTTGAAAATAATCTTTATTGTATTTTTCAAAAATCATTTTTCCTTCTTTTGTAACGGTCACATAAGTGACACGTCCATCATGTTTAGCTGTTTCTTTTTTTAAATATCCTTTTTCTTCCATTGCATGAATTGTACGTGTAACTCCCGGACGAGGAAGATTTAAAACTTCACTCACATCTGAAACCTTCACTTTTTGATTTTTTTCTTCAAGTTCGATAATCGTTTCTAAATAACGTACATAGGATGGTAAAACTCCTTCAGGAAGTTTAGGCAACATATCTAAAATCCTTTTAGCCATGTAACAGCTATCTAACATTTCTTTTACTTTTTCACTTTTCATTAATTTCTCCTATTAATTACCAATAGTAATTATCATTGGTAATTATATAATTATAAAAAAGATTGTCAAGAAAAAAGATACTAACAAATTGTCAATATCTTTTAATCGTTATGCTCTATAGCAAACCCAAATAACATCACTTTTTAATCTTCATCTAAAATAGAAGTATTAGTAGCCGGACCATCAATAAAATCCATGTGTTCTGCACGAAATTCTTCATATAAAATTTCACAAATTACTTTTAACTTTTCTTCCTTATAAACATCTTCTAAAGCTTTACAAGCAATTTTATTTCCTTCTAGATAACGATCATCGCTTTGATTGACTTTCTCCTAAGGTTAAGCTCTATGAATAATCATCCTATCTAAATAACCTAGTCCCGTTGTTTTAATGGTTTGAACAATACTTTCTTTGGTTACTTGACATGTTTACGGATATCTTTGCCTATACCTTTTTCATTACCATATGATTGTCTTATATCAAAATAATGATAACCTAACTTTATATTTTAATTTCAATGTGAATAAAATGTGCATAATGTGCACAACTTGTGAAAATCTATTTTATTGTATGTGCCGTAATAATGGTATAGCTTGTTGCATTAATTGTTATTTTTATAGCACCATTTTCAATATACCAGTTTTTCCCTTTACGATATATCAAACTCTTTTTATCTAAAACTTTATTCTTACAAAATTCTACAACATCTTCTTCAATTCCTAAATTTCTTTTAATTCTTGATATGCCTAAATATGTTGTGTGAATTTTATAAATATTCATTAATAATTCATTCTTATCCATCTTGATGACTCGTCCTTTTTAAAATAGGCCATTAACATTCCTAAACTTAAATAATGATCTTTTGATATTTGTTTCTTTGTATTCATTAAAATAACAATGACAACAATTAATAGAAATTCTTTCATATACTCACCCGATCTTTTGCTTTCTTTTACTGATTAATAATGTAATCAACACAAAGAATAAAGTAAATCCTAAGATAATAAGTCCATTGATTATTAATGGTTGTAATGTTTCTAATTTAAAATATTCTAACGTTTTAATAAGTTCATTATTTTGTACAAAATAATACGTTGGTAAAATATGAGCAATCTTTAAAACATAATTTGGCATAAATGACATTGGCACAAAGCATCCACAAAGAAACGATGTTCCTAAAGCAACAACATTGACAATACCTCCAATAGCTTGCTTATTATGGGTAATAGTTCCAATTAAGAATCCTACAGCTAAACTACATATTGAAAAAACAAATGAATTTAAAATATAAGCAATCCCATTCCCACTTAACATAATTTCTTTAAATAAGATAAAACTAATAATCATATAGGCTAACCATACAATAAAAGAAGCAAGACCTAAAGAAGCAAAAACAATCCAATTATATTTACGATATGAAAAACTGCTCATAATTGTTCTTTTACGTACACCCTCTTGATTTAAACTTGCAAGAATCATTGTCATACAATAAACTCCCCCAGCAAGTAAGGCATAGTTTAAGAAATTAAAATAAACATTCACTTGATTCAATTTAGAACTATCTAAGGATGTGTTGAGGTTTACTTTTGTTTTTTGGTTAATCACTTGTTTGACTTTTTGATTTAAAGCTTTAGCTTGATAATGCTCTTTATAAAGATTTACTGTCTTTATATATTTTTCAATTAACATTTGGGTAAAAGATGCATTTTCATTACCATTTGATTTATATTCAATCATTGGATTTTTATCATTTACAAGATCATCACCAAAGTTTTCAGGAATATACACAACATAACTTATATCACGATAAAACAATGCATCGTCTACTTTTTCTTGATCATTGATGTCAATATCTTTTAATATCGCTTGTTCTTTTAAATACGAAACAAATCCTTTGGTTATTTCATTGTTTTGATCCTTATTTACAATCAAAATATCTGGTTTTGTTGCCTCATAATGATTCATATTACCAGAAGTTGTATTAAATAATGTAATTGCAAGTAAGATCACTGTATAAAGAATTAAGTTTCCTTTTAATTTATTTAATATTTTAAAAACGGTACTAAATATAATCATATTGTTCCCTCCTTAAAGCCCTAAAAGAAATAAATAAACATACAATAATAAATACTCCTAAACAACAAATATCTCTGATATATCGATTAAATGTATTGTAATAATATAAAGCATAAAAACCGTCGGTAATCAAATTATTAGGATTGATAAGATTAACAATAGGTATATTTTTATCAATAACATATTTTAAAGTAACACCCATCATCCCAGATAGAACCGAGAAAAACATAGAAATCGCAATATTAATTCCTGTTTTTGCTTGTTCAGAAACTCTAAAAACAGAAGCAATAAATATTCCCATCGAAATACCTGCTAAATCACCAGCTAAAGAAAGAATGATTATATAAAGCCATTGACTACCAAATTCAACATTTAAACCAAATTTTAAAAAGATTAAAAGAATTGCTAAACCAACAAGGCTTACTAAATAAGAACCTAGTGCTGAAGATAAGACAAGTATTCCTTTTTTATTTGGTGAAACAGAAACTCTTTTCCCTTTAGCGGACATATTCGCCAATTGATTATTAATAGCTGTTAAGCCCAACATCCCACCATACATACAAGCCATGGCAATTAAGGTATAATATTCAATTTGCATATAACTTAAATGACTACTTGATGTGTCTTTTAAAGATACTTCTTGGTTATTGAGCTTTTGAAGAATATCATGTACAATTTGTTGAACATTAAAATTATAGTTTCCTTGTTGTATTTCATCTTCAATTTGTTTCTTTGTTAGATCTTCTATCATCCTCTTATTTTGTTTAATTTCATCCATAACAAATTGCAAGATTGTTTGTTCCATACCATTTTCTTTAATCACAATTTGTGGTTCTTGTTTATTAAAGAGAACATATCCTTCTATTTCATTATCTTCTAAAAGCTGTTCCGCCTCTTTTTTATTTACATAATGAATATGAAATACCTGATCCTTATTTTTTTTATCAGAAAGCTCTTTAAATGTTTCTTGATAAATTGTTTGGTTTTGATATTCCTTATTGTCAATAACTGCAATATCAAAAACTTGTAAAGCTTCGTCTTTTTCAATATTTTCAAAAGCCATGTGAAAGAAAATACCTAAAATAATAGGAAAAGCAAACATCCAAAAAATAAGAACTTTATTTTTAAAAAGTATTTTAACTGTATACTTTAGATTATGAATAAACATCAATCCCTCAATTCCTTTCCTGTTAATTTTAAGAAAACGTCATTAAGAGTTGGACCTACACGTTCAATCTTTTCCTCAATATTTGCTTCTTTCTTTAATTCCTCACTTGTTCCTTGAGCAATGATCTTTCCTTTATCTAAAATAATAATACGACCACAAAGTATTTCTACTTCTTCCATATAATGTGTTGTATAAACAATTGTAGCCCCTTGATCTCTTAATTTTTTTATACCATCTAAAATATGATTACGACTTTGTGGATCAACTGCAACAGTTGGTTCATCTAAAAAGATCAGTTTAGGCTTATGGGCAATCCCACAGGCAATGTTTAATCTTCGAAGTAAACCTCCAGAAAGTTGTTTAGGTAAAAACTTTTTAAAATCATTTAATCCTACTAAGTTAATTGCATCATCAACATATTGTTTTCTTTGTTTTTTATCTCGAATATATAAACCACAAAAATAATTGATATTATCATAAACATTTAATTCATCAAAAACAGCTACTTCTTGAAAAATAACTCCTATCTTTGCTTTTAAATCATAAGAATCAGGTTTCATTTCTTTACCAAAAACCTTAATAAATCCTTCTTGATATTTAAGTAATGATAAAATAGAGTTAATAGTTGTACTTTTTCCACAACCATTAGGTCCTAATAATCCTAAAATTTCTCCTTGATAAACATTAAAGGATAAATCATCAATTGCTTTTAAATTTTTATACTCTTTTGTAAGATGTGAAACCTCTATTACTTTTTCCATCATTCTTTTCCTTCCCTATTCTTTTTAATAAGTTGTACCAAAATTTCTTCTTTTACATTTCCTTTTTTTACTTCATAAAGAAGCATTGAAACATATTGATCCTTTAACAATTCTGCAATTTCTTCATCATTAAATTCAACAGTTTGATGTGCTACTAAACTCGCAATCCCATTAACATATAACCACATTCTTAAATGAAATTGTTTAGCATTTTCATTTGACATACCCGTTTGTTTAGAAATCGTTTCAAAAATTTTATTGGCAGAATGAAACAAATTAATAAAATCAAAAGCTTCTTCATTCATATCATTATTAAACATAAGCTTAAATAATTTTGGCTCTTCTTTTGCAAAACGAATATAATTGATTCCAATATCCTTGTATTCTAATTGACCTGTTTCACTTTTTAAAACTTCTCGATCAAAAATCTTTACAATTTCATCTATCACATCTTTTTTTAAAACATCCATATTCTCATAAATATAAAAAAGTGGTTGTGTTGAACAGCCCAATTTCTTTGCAATCTTTCTGGCATTTAAAGCATTGAGTCCTTCATGGCTAATAATCGAAATACTTGCTTTTAAAATATCTTCTTTTTGTATTTTTCTTTTTGCTGGCATAAAAGCCTCCTTTCTATAACTAATGTTATATATAACTCTTGTTATAATTATAACAATATCTTCTTATCATTGTAAAGAAAAAGGATATTGCAAAATATCCTAACCATTTAAATAAGCTGCTTTTAATAAGTTTTGTACAACTTCATTTTCACTTTTATATAATTGTTGTATTGTTCCTTTTTCTATGATTTTTCCATCATTTAAAACAAGAACCTGATGACAAAACTCATGAACCAATGAGAGATCATGACTAACGAAAAGAATAGCCATATGATATTTATAAACACATTGTTTTAATAATTCGATAATATCTCTTTGAATCACTTGATCGAGACTGCTGGTAATTTCATCACAAATAAGTAATCGTGGGTGAATAATCAAAGCTCGCGCAATAGCTATTCTTTGTAATTGTCCCCCACTTAGTTCATGGGGATATTTTTCTAAACAACTTTCATCCATTCCTACTTGTTTTAAGATTTTTTTTATACAATCTAAAGCTTCATTTTTATGAAGATGATAAAAGTAATGATACGGTTCATATAAAAAAACTTTGATTTTCATTCTTGGTGAAAAACTTTCAATTGAATTTTGAAGAATAAGTTGTATATCTTTACGTCCCTTTTTAAAATCAACTGGTTTTCCTTGATATAATAAAGAACCTGAAGAGGGTTTTTCAATACCTGAAACAAGTCTTGCAAGGGTACTTTTTCCACATCCACTAACACCAATAATACCAACAACTTCACCTTCATCAATGCTAAAATCAAGATGATTTAAAACAGTCTTATCGTATTTTTTTGTAAGATCTTTAGCTTCAAATAAACGCATTATTCCTTTCCTTTCATAATAGTGACTTTGTATAGGGATGCTTAGGAGTATTAAAAATAGTCTCTGCATTTCCTTTTTCTACAATCATTCCATCTTTAATAACAACTATTTGATCTGCAATATAACGTGCTACTTGAATATTATGTGTTACAAACACAAAAGTTGTTTGTTTTTTTAGATTTAAAAGATAATCTAAAATTTGTTTTTGAATAACGACATCTAAACTGCTTGTCGGTTCATCAGCCAAAACAAGTGAAGGTTGTAAACATAATACTAAAGCAATCATCACTCTTTGAGCCATTCCTCCTGATAATTCAAAAGGATACTTGTTTAAAATAGTTTCTTCTAGCCCCATTTGTTTTAAATAATGAATAGCTATTTCTCTTGACTGTTTTTTAGAATATTTAAAATGAGTATGTAAACTTTCATAGAAATGTTCTTCAATATTTTGATAATCATCAAAATAAGTTAAAGGATTTTGAAAAATCATGCCTATTTTTTTCCCTCTATAACAATCTAAATCCTTTTCTAATAAATTATCTTCTTCAAATAAAATTTTACCCTTTATAATTTTTGCATCATCACTTAACAATCCCATTGTTGCTTTAAGTAATGTTGATTTCCCACTACCACTTTGACCGACAATAACTGTAATTTGATTTTTAGGAATCATTAAATCTATATGATGTAAAATTTCTTGTTCATTATAAGTTAATGTTAAATTTTGATAATTTAATATACTCATTTAAGATCAATATCCTTTGTAATCATATAATAATCAACCGGATGGCAAATAGCTCCTTTGACCTTAGAAGAAGTTACCGTATTTAAAGGAACATAAGAAACGTAAATATTGGCAGCATCATCTAAAATCATTTCACTTGCTTGAATAGCAAGTTGTTGTCTTTGTTTTAAATCATAAGTTGTGGAAAATTGTTGAATCAAATTATCAAGATTTGAGTTTTTATAACGTCCTGTATTACTTGAACCCGTTGATAAATAACGTTGTTGAATAAAGATTTCTGGATCACCTGTAGGTGCACTTGAATCATTAGCCGAACATAAATCAAAAGTTCCTGCTGCTTTAATATCATTCACATTTTCAACTTGATTAAGTTTAATTTTAATACCAATCTTTTTTGCTTCACTTTGCATAGATTGCGCAATAATATTTGCATCTGCTGAACCATGATCCGCGCTTTCATAATAATTTAAAATGATTTCTTGTCCATCTTTTTCTCTGATACCATCATTATTCGTATCAACATAGCCCGCTTCATCTAAAAGACGATTGGCTTCTTTTAAATTAAGACTATAGCCATTAGAAACATTTCCATAAGGTAAAGCACTTGAATAAAGCCCAGTTGCTTCTTTTCCTCCAATCAATTTAACAATACTTTTACGATCTACACTATAAGATAAAGCTTTTCTAATCGTTAAATCACTTAAAAATGTTGTTTCATTATTCATATAAATAACATTTGTACGTGGCCCTAAAACTTCTAAAACCTGATAATCTTTATTATTTCTAAATAATTTTAAACTTGATTAATCAATCGTATTCGCAAGATCAACTTCACCCGATTGTAACGCTAAAACACGTGCATCAGAATCTGCCACTTGACTAAAATGAACATGGTCAAGTTTTGCTTTCCCATCGTAATACTTTTTATTTTTGCTTGTATCGATTGTTTTTTCTGAAACAAAATCATCCACCACAAAAGGGCCGGTACAAAGAGGATGATTGGCAATATCTTCTTCACTTTGACTTGCATCATAAATAGTAAAGAGTGGTTCACAAAGATTATTTAAGATTGCCCCACTTGATTTATTTAAATAAAGATAAATATCTTGCCCCTTTGCTTCAACATGATTTAAATCAAAATAAGCAATCGCTCTTGTATTTTTTTCAAAAGCTCTTTCTAAACATGATTTGACATTTTCTCCTGTTACTTTTTTACCATTTGAAAAAGTAATAGAATCTTTTAAAGTCAGTTTCCAAGTTGTATCATCAATTTGTTCATAGGATTTTGCAAGACATGGTTCCACTTCATATTTTTCATTAAGTTTTAACAATGTTTCTCCTACCCCAATACGACTTAAAACCCAACCATCATAATTATTTGTAGGATCTAAAGATGTTGAAATCCAAAACATAGCAGCATTAAGTGTTTTACTTGATTCATTTTTGTTTGAATTAGAACATCCACATAAAGTTGTTAACATAAATAAACAAAGTAATAATTTTATTTTCTTCATAACTTCTCCTCATAATGTTTAGGATCTAAATAATCCCTTATATCTTCTGATAATAAATTAAAAATAAGCACACAAATAAATAAAACAAGTCCTGGAAAAAACATCATCCAAGGAGCCACTTGCATAAATTGTTTACTTTCATAAAGCATCGCTCCCCATTCAGGTTGTGGTGGCTGACTAGCAAGTCCTAAAAAGCTTAAACCTGCAAGTGAAATCATCATATTCCCAATATCCAAAAAAGCTGTTACAAGTATTTGTGATAAAATATTTGGTAATAAATAACGAATGACTCTTTGCAGTGGTGGGACGCCCGACATTTGGGCCATCACTAAATAATTCTTTTTCTTTTCTTGTTTGACAAGAGCTAGTGTCAATCTTGCATATTTTGTCCACCAAATAAGTGCTAAAGCAAATACTGTATTAAAGAGCCCTGCCCCGACGATTCCTACTATTGCTATGGCAAAAATCGTATCAGGAAAGGCAAGTAATCCATTAATTATATTATTAAAAAAAGATTCAACTTTATCATTAGACAAGCCTGCAATTAAGCCAACAATCATTCCAATAAAAACAATTAAAAACAACATCAAAAAAGTCAAACCAAAAGAAGTTTTTGCACCACAAAGAATACGACTAAAAACATCTCTTCCTAATTTATCTGTACCAAAAATATGTAAGAAACTTGGTGGTTGTAAAGAAAAATCATAATTAACTTTTAAAGGATCATAAGGCGCTAAAAAAGAACCAAATAGAGCAATAAGTAATAATAAAACAGCAAGACCAATCTCAATTTTTAACTTTCTTTTCATTGAAACGCCTCCTTAATCGTGGATTTAATACTTGTTGAAAAATATCAACAAATAGATTAACAAAAACATAGATCAATGACATATAAATTGCATAAGCTTGAATAATTGGATAATCACGATAACGAATAGCTTCTACAACCATGTTACCTAAACCTTGATATGAAAAAATCGTTTCAATAATTGCTGTTCCACCAAGTAAATGTCCAATAGAAAGACCTAATAAAGAAGAAAGTGTCGTAAAAACATGAGGTAAAACATGCTTTAATAAAATTTCTGATTGTTTCATTCCTCTTGCTTTGAGTCCAATAATATAATCTTGATTGAATTGTTCTAAAATAGCATTTTGAATCATTCTTGTATAAGAACAAATCAGCGGAAAACTTAAACAACAAACAGGTAAAACAAGACCTTTTAAACTACTTCCACTAATAACAGGAAACAATTGAATCTTTACTGAAAAAAGCAGAATTAAAAGAAGTGCTAACCAAAAATTAGGTAAAGATAAACCTAAAAAAGAGATATTTTTTAAAATAGAATTAATCAAACTATGACGATGAATAGCACTATAAATTCCTAAAGGAATAGAAAAAGCTAAAACAACAACAAATGAAAACATCGCTAATTTTAAAGTATTTGGTAACTTTGATAACATTTGTTGATTCACATCTTGTCCATAATGATAAGAATAACCTAAATCACCATGAACAAAATCATTCAACCAGTCAACATAGCGAACAACAATATTTTTATCGAGACCCATTTCATGTCGTGTTTCATTTAAAACTTCCTCGCTAGGTGTAATTCCTTTAGATAAATAATACATTTCAGCACTATCACTTGGTGCCAAATCTGTCATAATAAAGGTAACAAGTGTCACCAAGAAAAGAACTGAAAATAATGATAAAATTCTTTTCATTATTTAATCGCATGTATTAAGAATTGACGAATCAATTCTTTTCCTTCCTTTGTTTTTTCTTTTGAAAGTATTTCACTTTCAATTTGTTGAAAACCGATTTCTTTTAGAATTTCTATATCATATTGAGGTCGTAAAACATAAGATAACTTTAATTCTTTAGCAATATTATCAATAATAGAAACATCAATACCTTCCACATGTTGATGATCACTATGACCAGCTCTATTATAATCTTGATCTTGATAATGATAATAATGATTGCCATCAATATTTAAAAGATGTCCTTGTTTTTTTAAAACTCTAACCATCTCTTGATAGGCTTGTACAGGCTTTTCTAAATTCCATGTTACATTACGTGTGATAATCAAATCAAAAATTTCATCTTGAAAAGCTAAATCTTGAACATCCATCTTCTGAAACTCAACATTTGCCTTAAACTTGCGTGCATTGTTTCTAGCCTCTTCTAACATCTTATCACTATAATCAATGCCAATAACTTGGCATCCATAATTTGCAAGTAAGACAGAAAAAAAGCCTGGTCCACATCCTAAGTCTAATACTTTCATTCCTTTATTCATTTTCAAATAAAAATTTATTAATTCTATCCATTTTTCTTGATCACGTAAAAGTTCTTCTTGGTTATCCAAAGAATAACCAAAAGAACGTTGATTCCAATAATCTGCAATTTTATTTAACTGACTTGTCATAAATTCTCCTTTATTTAACAAGATGATATATTCCCTGTAAAGAACATTGATGTTTTAACGCTAATTTTTTAGCACTTTCATATTCTGGATAACATCTTTTTTCACCATCAATTTCTACTTCTTTTACTTGAAGTTTTCCAAGAGGTGTTTCGATTTCTTTAATTTGTCTTTTTAAAACAGTTCTTTGTTCCTTACGATAACGAATACCAATAGTCGTTGTTTGTGTAAAAATCACTTTTTGTAAGAGACCCATCTTTTCTTCATTACAAACGACCGTCAAGCGATAAGCTGGTCTATTTTTTTTCATAAAGATAGAAGTAAAGAAAACATCTAAAGCTCCTTGATCTAAAAGCTGTTCCATTACAAATCCAAGCATTTCTCCACTACAATCATCAATATTCGTTTCCATGACTATAATTTCGTTTTTTTTTTAATTTCTCCAAGGGATACTTTTAAAACATTTGGAATTACCAAATCTTTTGTACCCGTTCCCCAACCTACTTTTTGAACATTCATAGCAGGCATTGTAGTAAATTCACTCGCAATTTCTGCGATGATTGCAGCACCTGTTGGTGTAACAAGTTCTGTATCTACATCAATTTGTCGAGTGATAGCATTACTTGCTGCAAAGATTTCTGAAGTTGCAGGTACAGGAACAGAAATCATGCCATGGGCACATTCAATAAATCCATAACCATCATTAACGACACTACTATAAATAACATCCGGATTGATTTTACATAATAAAATCACTGTTCCAATAATATCAACAATAGAGTCAATGGCTCCTACTTCATGAAAATGAACATTTTCTAATGTTTCATTATGAACTTTGCTTTCAGCTTTGGCCACTCTTAAAAAGATACGTTTAGCAAGATCTTTCGCTTTTTCATCAATTTCACTTTCATCAATAATTTTATTAACATCGAATAAATTACGATGTTCATGATGATGGTGATGAGCGTGTTCATGATGTAAGTGTTCATGCTCATGTTCATGATGATGTTCATGTTCTAAATGAACATCAACATAAGTTCCTGTAATCCCATTTTTCTTTTCTTTAGAAATATGAATATGATACCCATCCACATTTAATTTTTTTAATTCATTAACTAAATAATGAGGATCATCAATCAATTCAGATAACGCTCCTAAAGTCATATTTCCACTGATTCCACTACTACAATCAAAATATAATACTTTCACTATTTCTTTCCTCCTAAACAATTAATGGTATGGGCCATAAATCCTGCCCCAAATCCATTATCAATATTAACAACACTAACTCCACTCGCACAGCTATTAAGCATCGCAAGAAGAGCTGATAATCCTTCAAAATTAGCACCATAACCAATGGATGTCGGTACAGCAATAACTGGTTTATCCACAAGTCCTCCAACAACGGAAGCAAGGGCCCCTTCCATTCCTGCACATACAACTAAAACATTTGCACTTTGAATGATATCTAAACGATGAAACAAACGATGAATACCGGCAACACCCACATCACTGACAAGTTCAACTTCGTTACCTAAAAATTGAGCTGTAAGCATAGCTTCACGAGCAACTGGCAAGTCTGATGTTCCCGCACAAACAACAACAATTTTTCCTTTATTGATTTCTTTTTGATCTTCATCGATATAACAAATGTGCGATAAAGAATCATAAATCATTTGTGGAAATTCTTTTAAGATAGCTTCACTTTTTTCTTGGTCGACACGTGTAATTAAAATAGAATGGATATCATGGTCCAACATGTCTTTTACAATCCCAATAATTTGTTCCTTGGTTTTTCCAGCACCATAGATTACTTCATGATTTCCTGTTCTTTTTTTTCGATTATAATCAATCGTTGCATAATCTAAGGGTTGTTCAATCATTTTTTGAGCTTGTTCAATTGTTAGTTCATTATTTTTGAACTTTTGTAGAATTTCTAGTGTTTTCA
>ENA-OOYX01000927-OOYX01000927.1-human-gut-metagenome-genome-assembly--contig:-NODE-927-length-14672-cov-3.165834_pt1 | contig 14672 bp, 9 predicted proteins | sample MGYA00241182_ERZ501387 | MGnify/ENA primary metagenome ERZ501387 (study PRJEB25962, sample SAMEA2042740) | human gut metagenome | biome: human gut; feature: human-associated habitat; material: faeces...
CAGACTCAGGTAGCGGGTACCCGAGCCGTAGGACACCATGGAGTAGCCCGGAATCGGAGAGAAGCCGGAAATACGGTCAGGACCGTACTTCTTAATCGTATAAAGGTTAGCCGAAGCGATGATTTCAAGGGCTTCATCCCAAGTCGTACGGACTAAGCCGCCTAAGCCGCGGGCTGCGGTATAGGACTTACGGACTTCGGGATTTTCGACGATGGAGGCCCAGGCCTCGATCGGCTTCATGGTCTTGCGGGCCTCTTCCCAGGCGGCCTTTAATTCGGCACGAATCAAAGGATGTTTAACGCGGGAAGCAGAGTACAGATACCAAGAGTAGCTTGCACCGCGCGGGCAGCCGCGAGGTTCGTGATTCGGTACGCCGGGAGGCGTGGGCGGGTAATCCGTTTCCTGTGTTTCCCAGACGACGATTCCGTCTTTAACATAAACCTGCCAGCTGCAGGAGCCGGTGCAGTTAACGCCGTGGGTGGAACGTACGATTTTGTCGTGTGCCCATCGATCCCGGTAAGCCTGTTCCCAGGTCCTGTCTTCTGCGGTCACTTCGCCCCAACCGTCTGAGTACGAACCGACCTTCTTAGCGAAGAACAGGGAGGACTTCATGATTCCGGACATTTTGTTCTCCAATTAAGCAATTTCTTGAGGTGAGAAAGAACGATCAGCAAAGATCCGGGGCGTTCTTTCTGTCGTAGTAGTAAACGTTGATGGCGAGAATGGCGATAAAGATCACTGTCGAAATAGCGAACATTACGCCGGCACCGCATTCGGCAAGCAGCATACCGATCGTAAACGGACCGTATGCGCCGACCGCGGAAGTCCAGCCGACGACCGCACCGCCCTGAAGCGGCGGGAAAAGCACTGCCATCTGTTCAGTGGTGGAAGCGTTGCCGACACCGGTCCAGAAGAAGACCCAGAACATGACGATGAGCCAAATCCAGCAGCCGGAGACCGTCGTAGGTTTGTAGAGCCAAAGGGCAAGCAGACCGATGATGTTGCAGACAGCCATTATCGTTGTGACGCGGCCGCCGCGAATCTTATCGGAAACTTGGCCGGCACCAACTCGGGAAAGCGCGCCGATAACCGGGCCCAACCAGGCAAGCGCGACGGCACTCGGAGCACCCTCAATACCGGCAAAGGTATGGTTGCCCAGCAAGCCTAACTGCGCACCGAGACCGGCGAACGTCGCAAATGTTCCGTAGTAGAAGAGGGTCATGAACCAGGTGTGCTTATTGCCGAAGATGGTCCACTCCTGCTTAATGTTTCCGGAGACCGGAACGGAGCGCAGGAAGAGCCAAGAAAGGATGGTGATGATTGCGACAAGAGGAATCCACACCCAGGAGGCATTCTGCAGCCAGTAAGTAACAGTCTTGCCGTCAGCCAAATGAGCGACCTGACCGCCGCCTAAGAAAGCGAATGCGGAGAAGCCGATAACGAGCGGGGTGACAAACTGAACCAGGCCGGTACCGAAGTCAGAGAGGCCGCCCTGAATACCGAGCGCCAATCCTCTTGCATGCTTCGGGAAGAAATAGTTCGTGGAGGCCATTAAGCCGGAGAATGTACCGCCGCCGATACCGCTTAAAAGAGCAAAGATAATCAGCATCCAATATGGTGTATCAGGATGCTGGACGGCGTATACCCAGCAGAAAAACGGGATTAACAGTAAGCCCGTTGAGAGTGTAACTAGAATTCTGGTACCGAGAATCGGGGGTAAGAAGGTCCACAGAATACGCAGCGTACCTGCGGAAAGACCCACCATAGCAACAAGCCAATAGAGCTGGCTGTGGGTGAGAGAAAAGCCGATTTCGTTTAATCTCGGAGCGAGAGACGGGACCAAGAACCAAGCGCAAAAGCCTAGGGTCAGGCTGAAGGTACTTAGCCACACAGTCGTCCATGCCAGCGTCTTATTCCATTGGGCTGGATTTTCAGGATTCCAAACCTTGATATCTGGACGCATATTTTTTCCTTATTCAACTTAAAACGGTACTCGAACTTTTATTCGGGTTTGTCCTCATTCTATGGGCGCCCTCCAATTTGTAACCCTTTGTTTGTTCGAATTGAGCAGAGGTTAAGGAGCAAAAATGCGTAGTTCACTAACATAGAGATAATAAAAATTAACGGAGAATGACATGAATTTGGGGTTAAAAGCGCTGGCTTGTCTGCTTTTGTATCCGGATGCGGCGCTGAAAGATAATCTGCAGGAAATTAAGGAAGCCGTTGCAGAATCGACACTTGCTAACGATCAGAAGGAGGCTCTCGAGATTTTTATCAATCACATGATTGAGACGCCGATGGCGGATTTACAGAAGGAATATGTGGCGACTTTTGATATCGGCAAGAAGGCAAGTCTTAACCTTTTTGAGCACATGCACGGGGATTCGCGGGAACGAGGCTCGGCGATGATCAACCTTAAAAAGCTCTATGAAGAGCGAGGGCTTACGATCGAGAGTAATGAATTTCCGGACCATCTGCCGATGTTTTTAGAATTTTTATCCGGGTTAAATGATGCAGAAGCCCAGGCGCTCCTGGACGGTGCGGCACGACACATCGCTGCGATTGACGTCGCCTTAAAGAAAGAAGAATCTCCGTGGGCCGTGGTCACCGGTGCGATCATGTCGCTTACTGCTATGAAGAATTCAGAAGTTAAGTTTGAGCGGGATGATCTCCTGCCTACGACGGAGGCAGAGTCTTTTGATTCTCCGGTGAGGTTCGGAGGAAACGCCGATCCGGTACAGACCGTGCATTTCAAAAAATGAAAAAAAAGCGGAAGATCGAAAGACCCTCCGCATAAAATATTTTCACCCCATTTCTTTGGATTGCTCCAAGGAGAAGATTTCCGTCTCAAAAGACATCATCCAGTGATTGAAATCATATCATAAAATGAGAACGATTCGCGTTTACGTTTGTGTGAAATTGTATCAGATGTCTTTTGAACTTCGTCTTTAGTCCGTCCGTCTCAATTATTAATGAAGCGGATATCGAAAACGCGGCGGAAAACGATAAGAAAAGGGGCGGGAGCCAAAAGACTCTCGCCCAAAAATTTTCACCCCAATTGCTCTTTTGCTGACAAGGAGTTGCGTAAGAACTCTATGCTTCAAAGGAGAAGATTGAATTCAATCAATCGATAAGTGAAATATAACACAAATAAGAATGATTATCAATATCAATTCTGGTTTTTGAAATTATGCTGTTCGCTTCAATGTCTGTGTAGCCTTTTCGTACTTGTTGTTTAGCGATCCTCAAACTATTGTCGCTGTTCGTATTGTTGGGTTTTAGTAGCACACAAAATTAATCGTTGACTCTCCCAAAAGTTAGGTATATACAGAAGAGATCCCAACCACATCGTCAAGGAGAGGCAGATGACAACAAGACGAAACTTACTCAAGAGCTCTTTATCGCTTGCAGCGGCACCCGTCGGAATGAGCGTCGCGATCGAAGTTGCACATGCGGAAGATATGCCGAAATGGAATAATGAGACAGATGTTCTCGTTCTCGGTTACGGCAACGCCGGATCTAATGCAGCGATCGCAGCGGCGGACGCCGGAGCAAAAGTTCTCATCCTCGAGAAGACGCCTGCGGGCGGCGGAAATGTCTCTGTTTCTTCTGGCGGCTTTGTCGTTCCGACAAACAAAGAAGATTATTACAAGTTCCAAAAGGCGCTGTATGAATTGTCTCGCTCTGAGTGGGATAAAGACCTTTTGGACCTGTTCTGCGAAGAGTCCCTCCATTTAGGCGATTATGTCTCTTCACTGGCTCCCGAAGGAAAGATCGGTGTATACGGACACGCGGGCTATCAGAATTTGCCTGGCGCAGATTGCGTGAACAAGATGTCGATGCGAAATGTTCCCGGCGCGAAAGGCGGCGACCGTCTCTTCGGAATCTTTGATCGCGCAGTAAAGGCGAGGAATATTCCGGTTCTTGTTAATTGTCCTGCCAGAAGATTGGTCAGAAGAGGAAACGAGGTCTTGGGCGTCGAAGCCGTATACGAAGGCAACCCGTATTTTGTGAAAGCCAATAAAGCTGTCGTGATTTGCACGGGCGGCTTCCAATCTAATCCGGAATTGATGGCTCGCTACATTTATGGCAATCCGATGGCTTATCTCGGCAGTCCTGCGCATACAGGCGACGGCTTGCTGATGGCTCAATCGATGGGATGCGATCTTTGGCATATGAATTCGGTTTCTGCCCCTTTAGGCGTTCGGGTTCCTGGAGTTAAAGCAGGCATTGCTATGGTTACAAGGCAGCCTGCTTTCATTTGGGTTGATCAAGACGGTAAGCGTTTCGTGAATGAGAAAAACCTAAGTTTGGCAGATTCTGATTGACCTTCTGGGCGGCAACGCCCATGAGGTCTATATTTTGGCCCTTTACTTATTTATTTACTTGTAGATATGTAGTAGATATGTTATAATTGAACTCAATATTTGAGGTGGTCTATGTATGTCTCTACTTGCAAAGGCGGAGCCACCGGGCAATACACTTATGTCCGGCTCATGGAGTCTTATCGGGATGAAAACGGAAAGGTTAAGCACAAGGTCGTGCAGAACCTGGGACGGCTCGACATCCTTTCTCAGTCAGATCCGAATTACTTGGAAAATTTAAAGAAGAAGTATCAGGAAGACTATGTGGAAAAGAATCGCCTTCAGTCACTCAATCGACTCGCTCAAGTTCAAAATCTGCTTAGTTTTGACAACAATTCTTCTGCCGGCGCTCCGCTCCCTCTGCTGCAGTACGGGCATTACCTCTTAAAAAAGATCTGGGACGATCATCTTCATTTGGATAGAAAGTTCAAAGACATACAGCACAGACAAACAAAAGCAAAATTCGACTTAAACGCTGTCGTCTCCTACCTCTGCTTCTTGAAAATTCTTGATCCGCACTCCGTTTTTTACTCATTCGGAGATCAGGATGGTTTCTTAGGAGCCCCTGTCCAAGGCATCGGTTTAGACAGTTACTACAACTCTTACGATTATTTGTTTGAGCACAAGGACTCGATCATGAAATTCTTCAATCGCTCAATCAATAATCAGCTTGGGAAAACAAAGGCTACGTTGATTTTTTATGACGTGACCAATGTCTACTTTGAAACGGCGCTTACTGACTTGGAATGCGGCAGACAGCAGATGGACTTCCAAGACCGACTTCAGGAAGAGGTGCAGCTGGCCTATGAAAGCGGCGAGCTGGATGCTGCATGCTTTGACAAGGAAGGAAGACTGGTGCCCGGTCAAAAAACGGATGATTTCATTAAGAAAATTCAGGCTCAGAAAATCGAATACCTTCGAATGAGAGGTCCTTCAAAAGAGCATCGCTTTGACCTTCCGTTAACGTCCATCGCGTTGGTAATTAACGAAGAAGGAATTCCGATTGACTTTTATGTCTACGCCGGAAACGCATCCGAATTCAAAACTATGGCTGCTTCGATTGAATCTCTGAAACAGAAATACAACGTTAAAGAGAGCATCGTGGTAGCCGACCGGGGTCTTAATTCTGCAGCGAACTTAAAGATGCTGCAAAGCAACGACCTCGGGTTCCTGATGGCACAGAAAGTAAGCAATCTGGATCAGAAGACTACAAAAGCAATGTTCGATCCTGAAGGTTATGTCCCTATCATCAGGCAGGGAGAGGAAGTCGCCCGCTTCAAGGTCGTAAAAGACTGGATTAAGAAAGGAAAGCGCAAGGCTGAAGATACAAAATGCACTTTAGTTCTGACCTTTGATAAGAAGAGACAAAAACGGGATCTCGCAGTCCTCGAAGTCTGGAAGCAGCTTGTATTGAAGAAACAAGCCCAGGGAATAAAAGTTAAACCCAAGAGCTCCGGCTGGGCTTCCATTGCAAAAACTTCGGAAAAAACAGAGGCAAGAATAGAAGGAATTGATGAAGAGACGTTTGAAGCTAAACGCCGTCTTGCCGGGTACGCTGCCCTCGTTTATAAAAACGCCCCCAACTGTCAGGACAATGACGCTGTGCCGGATGGACGCCTGGCCGCTACCTACCACGAGCTTAATCAGATCGAGAGCTGCTTCCGAATTATGAAATCTCATCTGGGCTTACGGCCCATGTACGTAAGGAACTCAAATCACATTAAGGGCCACATCCTCATTTGTGTGATTGCGTTGGGGATTCTGAAACTGCTGCAGTGGAAATTGAATAAATCAGGTACTCCGCTGACTATCCCGGAAATCATACGTGCATTGAATTCTGCGACGACCGTGCCCATAAAAAGCGGCGATGAACTAATGTTCCTGCAGTGCTCGAGACCGCAAAATATCAGGAAGGGCTTAGAGAGACTGAGCCAAGAAGAACTTAAGGCTGAACTTGCAAAACGCAGAAAGCAGCCAAATCAGCTCGAAATACTCTTTAAGACAGTGGGACTTGTGCCTCCGGCACGCTTAGTTAATCTCAAAGAGATGGGGCGCTGCTTAGGAGTAAGACTTACAACAGAGGAGGCAATTCCGGAATTGATTAAAGACATGCTCTAGCATGTACACAAGACAATAATTTAAAAAAGCTCTGAACTCGCTGATAATCAAAGAGTTGAGAGCTTTTTGTTTGCCGGAATCTGCCAAACTCGGGTTACGGGTAGGAGTATACCCTAAAGTGTTTTCACTTGGTAACAAATTAACATTGTCTTAAAATATAACGTGAATTAGTTATAGTCTTAATCCGTTCGGATGAATTCTAAGGAAATTCAATCGGTTATTGATTTCACCTCTCTTTTGGTGATAGTAAAAATTACTAGAAAGACAGACAGGAACTACCCCTATTCAATTCTCAAATTAGGTTTTAATACCATAATTTTAGTATTCAACTAGGTAAAAGTTCTAATCACGCTAACTAGTTATTTTTGCAGAGAAATTTCTCTTGAGAGACAAAAAATAGAAATCTGCGCCGAGTATGAACTCAAGCGCAGATTTAGCGTGAAGCAGGAAACGAAAATTCGATTCAGTTAATCAGGCTAGAATTTTTGCGACGAGGTTAATAAGGAGCTGAGAAGCCTGCGGAAGGATTTCTTCCTTGAAGTTCATGTTTCGGTCATGCAGTCCCGGTGCGGCGCCGCTTCCGATACCGTAGTACAGAACTCGGAGCTCCGGTTTGGCTTTCTTGTAGAAGTGGAAGTCTTCTCCGCCGCCTCCGCAGTTGGCACCTAAAGCTTCTTTTCCGAAAGTCCCTGCAACGGTTTCTTTGAATAGCTCACCGAGTGCTTCATCGTATTCAGGACCCGGGCAATACTCTGTGACTTCGCAGGAAGCCTTGGCCCCGAAGCTGCCTTCTAAGCCTGCGGCTGCGAGTTTCATTCTTCCGATGATCGCTTCGAGTGCGGCATTGTCCTGAGCACGGAGGTCGTAGGCGATCTTCACAAAGCTCGGAATGGAATTGGTTGCACCGACTTCAGAATGAATCTGAGTCGGTTTGACGGACCAAGACTTGTTCGGATCGATTTTGATCAGCCCGACCGAAGCAATGTACTGAGAGGCGGCTTCGATCGGATTGATGCCGAGATGCGGTCTTGCGGCATGAGCCTGTTTGCCGTCAATGCGAACTTCAACGGTTGCACAGGCAACATGATTCACGGACGCACAGTATTTTCCGAACGGAAGGTCCTGAACGGGACGGATGTGAGAACCAACAACGATATCAACGCCGTCTAGGACGCCGTCTTTGATCATGGCGAGCGCGCCTTAGAGGCTTTCTTCAGCCGGCTGAAACGCCAGACGAATTTTTCCCTTTTTAAGGTTTTTGCGGATTTCTGGAGCTGCAGCAAGAAGAATTGCCGCATGAGCATCATGGCCGCAAGCGTGAATGGCCTCTATTCTTTCAGGATCGTTGGGATCTGCATAGGGCAAAGCATCGATATCGGCGCGAAGCATGACCGTGGGACCAGCAACGCCGCTGTCAATATCAACAACTAGGCCATGACCGCCCACGCCTGAGCGGACGTTAAAACCCATTTCTTCGAGTTTGTTTTGGATGTATTGAGCAGTTTTGATTTCCTGGCCGGAAAGTTCTGCCAGTTTGTGCAGTTCAGTTCTGTACTGAATGGCTTCTTGGAATGACATATTTGGAACAACAAGTAGCGACCGGCCGGTCTCGTTTCGAGCCTAATCCTCCGATCGTTCGTCGTCCCAAGAAGAGACGCGCAGATTTTAGGATAGGACCTATCCTTTGACAATCCGGCTTGGTAGAAATCAGAGTCTTCCAAGAAGCGTTCGTGCGATTAGGCAGCAGAATCCTTTACTTCTGTCAGGTGCTGATGCTGAAATTTGTCGAAGAATTTCAGAGGGATGATAGTGAAGATGATCAAGCCTCCCGCGAGGAACCCAACGTATCCGAGGGATGCCGCAAGGCCTTCATTGATGATTTCTTCCGGCGGAATAAAACCGCAGAGCAGCGCAATTAAAGAGGTACAGAAGGCCACGCCCGACATTAAGATCATTCCTACCCTTCCGCCCGGAACTTTGTATTCTCCCGGGCTGTCGGGGTTTTCAATTTTGAGACGAATTGCCGCCGCAAACATCAGTAGGTACATGATCATGTAAAGCTGAGAGCACAAAGCAAGGAACAGCCAGAAGGCATCCGACACGCTGGGCATGATGAGCACACTCAGGCTCAGGAAAGACGCTAGGGAGGCCTGCATAATAAAAATTCTTGTCTGCATGCCGTAACTGTTTCGGTATTGCCAATACTGCGGAAGATAGCCTTCTTTAGCAACTTCGAGCAAACCGCGGGAAGGACCGTTCATCCATGTCACGACAGATGCTAAAGCGCCGTAGGCTAAAAGACAGGCGAGAATCGGTGTGAGCCAGCCGACTCCGAGGGCATTCAGCATCAATTCAAAACTTTGGCAGACACCTGCGGACTTAGACAGATCGCCGATCGGAACAACAAGAGAAATCGAGAGCGCACCTAAGACGGAAAGGATCAAAATAATGGCCGTTGCCAGGTAAATGGATTTCGGGAAAGATGAGCGCGGATTCTTCATCGAGGTGACATGCACGGAGCTCATTTCCATACCGGCGAGCGACACCATCATGCCGGCAAGCAGCATCCATTGTCTTGCAGTGGACAGATCAGGAATAAGCGCTTTTCCGCCGTCCAAATTGATTTGAACCGGTTTGCCGAGCCAAACATAGGTGAGCGCACAGACAATCAGAAAAAAGCCGGGAATAATGGTTCCGACAACCACACCGGAATTTGATAAGAAAACCGATAACCGCATGCCGCGGAAGTTTAGAAAGGTGGAGAGCCACAGCAAAAAGATGGCCGTAAAGAAGATGTACCACCGATTTGAGGCTAACTCGGGATTAAAAATGTATGCGATGCAGGTGGCGACAAAGGTGACCGCGGCCGGATACCACGGCATGTTTTGGAACCATTCCATAAAGATCGCGAGGAACCCGAGCTTGGGGCCGAACGCTTCTTTGACCCAAATAAAGACGCCGCCGCGCTGAGGATAAGTACTGGCAAGTTCTGCGGATACTAAAGCAGAGGGAATGAAGAAACAGGCAGCTGCGGCTGAGAGGAAGAAAATAATGTTCCAGCCGTATTCAGCCATACTCGGCAGATTTCTCAGCGAGAAAACAGAGCACACAGTGAGCATGGCCATGCCTTTAATTCTCATGGTGAAGACAGAATTCGGAGCTTCTTTATCTTCCATAACTATCCTTCCGGGAACTTTCGCAAATCGATCTGAAGGAGAACTGCGTGCTGCTGGAGAACTCGTCGGGCGATCGATGGGTTATAACCGCTCAATATATTGAGAATTGTGGAAGGATAACCGAGCTTTGACGCAAAATAGGGATGGGGTTGGCCCCGTCGGCTTATTCACTTACGTTCCGTTGCAACTTCGGAAGTTTTTGTTGTGTCTATCCAACAATGCGCCTTGAGCAGTCGCTAAAAGGTAGATTTTCGATATCGGTGCCGAGTTCGTGTGCGAGCAGATATTTTTGACATCAAAACCGCCGCCGTGACCGGTGAGTGACTTATCTTTGCCGATGACGCGGTGGCAGGGAACGATGATGGAGAAAGGATTTTCTCCGACGGCAACCCCGACTGCTCGAGCGGCTTTTGGAGTTCCGGCTTTTTGAGCGAGCTCCCCGTAAGTGATCGTCTCGCCGTATGGAATTTCCAGCAAGAGCTGCCAAACGCGTTTTTGGAAATCCGTGCCGAGGAAAAGGAGATCAAAGTCTGGAGCTTCTTTGCTGTCTTCGAAATACGCATCAAGCCAATCGGAAGCCGCTTCGATAACTTTCGATGTGCTTTTGACCACAGATGCCTTGGTGTACTTTTGCAGGCGGTTCATGATGGTGGAGTGGTGCCAGCCGTCAATCCAATCTGCAACGACCAAACGGTTATTCCATGAACCGAGTGTCAGCGCCCCTCCACAAGGAAGCCTCTTTTCTGAGATGTAGATCGGTTCGATCGCCGCGGAAGTCGTAATTTGTGGTCTTTTTCTCATTTTTTCTATTGGGAGGATGGTGAATTTGTTCTTGGGAAGATTTTATGAATAAACGGACTGCGAAGAGGCAGTCCGTTAGCGCGTTAGAAAGAGATTACTCAGGTCAAAGAATAATGCGGTGAGGGATGATTTCTTTCATCAAAAGCGTGGTCTCGACCTTCTTGATATTAGGCAGCAAAGAGAGCTGCGTGTCGTAGGCTTCCTGATAGGCGGTCAAATCCGGAGTGGCGACCAGAAGGACGTAGTCCTGTTCGCCGAAGATCCGATGCGCTTCGATGATGCAGGGAATTTTTTCCAGGGCTTTTTCAAATTCTGTGATTTTTTCACCGGCAGCTTGCGACAAGGTGATGAATACCAGTGCCTGGAAACCCATGCCGACAAGCTTGGGATTGACAACGGCTTGATAGCTTTCAATGACGCCGGATTCCTCAAGATTCTTAACTCTTCGCTGGCAGGAAGATACGCTGAGATTGGTCTTTTTTGAAAGTTCGGAAAGTTGGATTTTTCCATTCTCTAAAAGAACGGAAAGAATCTCTTTGTCGTATTTATCCATGGACCGGTCTCACCATAAAAGAAGTTGACCAAATTCTAGCAATCTTATGCCGAAAGGAAGTAGTCAATGTGCACAAAATACAACTTCCTCCCGACAAAACTGCTTATTAATGTTCGCTCTTAAGGCCTGCGCCGCAAAGAGAGAGGAGGGCGTCCTCGGTCGGGCCGAATTTTTTACAGTAGCGATAGTAGGCGGCAAGTGCGGCGGCTGTGGTGTGTTCAACATAGAACCCGCGTTTTGCCATTTCCTCGCGGCACGGAAGAATTCTGTCTTCCGGAGCGGTGATTACTTTGACGTTATGGCGGCGGATCATGTCGAGTACTTCACCGGCGCGAGCCGGTTTGCCGATCGCAATGCCTTCTGCCAATGTTGGTTTCGGTGTGACTTCGACTAAAGAAGAAGACCCCTGTTCTTCGGTTTCGTAGAACGGAGCGCAGTTTTCGCTTTGAACGGCGATAAGCTGCGGGAATTCGTCGATAACTCCGGAACGCATGAGATGCTCTAAAGCGAGGACGGCGCCAATGAAGAGCGTCCCGTTGCCGAGTTCAATGAAGATATGACGAGGGATTCTTTTGAGCTGCTCGAAGGTTTCATAAATATAGGCTTTTGTGCCTTCGTAGAAGTAAGGGTTGTAAACGTGGTTGGCGTAGTAAGCTCCTTCTTCTTTGACCTTAGAGCGGCAGACTTCGGCGCAATGATCTCTAGTTCCGGGGACGACAACCGCTTTGGCTCCGAAGCCTTCAATCATGGCGATCTTATTCGGGCTGGTGCCTTCGGGAACGTAAATTTCGCAGGCGATACCGCTTCTTGCGCAGTAGGCGGCAACAGCCACGCCGGCGTTGCCGCTGGAGTCCTGAACGCATTTTTTAACGCCGATGGCTTTCATATGGCTTACCAAGGCAGCTGCTCCGCGGTCCTTAAAGGAGAGCGTCGGCATCATGAAATCCATCTTGAGGAAGACGCTTCCGTTGTAGGAAGCGATGGGCGTCATGCCTTCTCCCATGGAAACTCGGCGCCAAACATCACCGTCCAAATTCATAAAAGCGTGGTAACGGAATTGAGACCAAACCGATTTATCAATTAAGGATTCCTGCCAAAGAGGAAGGTGATCCTGAGGAAGGGAAAACAGACCGCCGCATTCGCAGGTGTTGTGAAAGGTTGAAGTGGGTGTTTCTTTGCCGCAGCTCGTGCAGATGTAGCTCATTGGGATTCCGAAAATAATTAACTATGTAAAAAAGACCACAACCTTAAAAGTATACCGAGAATCAACGTTAAGGAAGGATGTGCGCCTGATCAAGGAGGAAAATGGCGGGATAGTTTGGACGGTAACTATGAGAAAAAGACCACAAAAATTTCTCTGCTTTTGCTGAAGGTACCGAAAGACTTTGACGAGATAACGCAGGGCCTCCAAGATTCGGAGGCTTTTTTCTTATCACTTCTATAGTCGTTACATAAATTTCCTCACGTATTAAAGGGATGAGGCAAAAAACGTTGCGTCCACAACACGACAGTGAGGTCTTAGGGGCTATTTTTTTCTAAGATGTTTTCCTTATTGCATACGGCGATTTTTAGCCCCGTATCGCCTTTATGAAGCCCCCTTTGTTGCACATTTACACATCCATAAGGGTTGGTATTTACTTGTCTTGCCTGACAACTTCTTCTGGTTATTAGCGAACAGATCTCAAGGACGCCAGGACATTTTGAAACTTTTGCATCACAGCTGCCAGATTCCCCGAATTGAATAAAACAGCAAAGACTACCCCTAAAGGATTAGTCCGTTCAGTCTAAAAACAGGGGTTACCCTTAATATGAATATCTTATTTGTGCCTTTCTAATCTTAAATTAACCTGAAGTTGGGGAAAGGTATTGCCTTTGCATTCCTTGTTCCCATTTCACACCTATCGAGGCCTAGATATTCGGAGTAATTTAATTATTCGAAAAACCTCTGCCTCACCTGGAGAAGATATGTTACGAGAGACACGAAAAACAGCGATAGGCTTAGGCCTTGCAGCTGCTATGGCGACATCATGTGTCTATGCAGCGGACGGTCAGCCCCTTCCGACACCTAAGGTTAATGAGATTACCCAGAAAGTATGGGCCAATCCTGACCTGACGGAACCGACCAAGGGCATCCGCACCCTGCAGGACTACATCGTCCAAGAAAAAGAACTTTGGGACTTTTTATTCCAGAATCATCCCATCTTTGCTACTTACGGAAAAGACGGACGAGTGATCGGTACACCGGTTATCTCTACCCGCGGCTCTGAATACCTTGGTGAAGGCAATGCTCAGAAGTACTCCGCTCATCAGGACGGCAACCGTCCGATGGCCTCTCAATACCGTTTAGGCCAGCGCTCCATTCTTGACTTCCCCAACAAGTTTGTGGGACCGGAAAAATGCGGCGAATGCCACGCGATTCAGTACGAACAGTGGAAGCGTTCCCGTCATGCCAAGACGGTTCGTTTCCCTGGCGAACATCCTGAAGTCGATAACGACCTGAAGAAGAAACTGTACGGTTCTGAGGCCTCTATTCTTCCTGACGGTATTACGGCTGACGTGATTTACGCCACCATCGGTACACCGCGTACCAAATACGGCTACATCGACGGATGGCTCGTTCGCGGTTCCTACCACGTTCGTGACGGCTTGCTCAAAGACGGCACCGGTAAGGTTGTTGCCGGCGGCAACCAGTTCTCCCGCGGCTGGGCAGAATGGCTGACACCTGAAAAAGCGAAAGAAATTCAGAAATTGATCCCTGACTTCCCGACAGAACTCAGCCAGTTCGGACCTTCCGCCTCCCACCAGTGGGGTATGACATCCTACGGTTCTACTTATGAAGGCAAACTTCTGTTCCAGGCTGCTTCCTCTTACTGCGAAGTCTGTCACGCCTTCAAGTTTGACTTTAAGGATAAGAAGGAATTCTTCGCTGCTCTGGGCAACCCGAAAGAACTCCAGAAACACACAATCTCCCGCGGTATCGCTTGTGAAGAATGCCATGGTGAAGGCGGACACTTGGTTGGCAACACCAACAACATGAGCACAAACTGCGACCGCTGCCATCAGCGCTTGAACTTTATCGAAGACGAAGTTGATCGTCCCGATGCTAAGGGTAAGCTTGAAAAGGCATTCAACGCTAAGACGAAGTCTTCTTGCCCGTCCTGCGGTACAGAAGGCGCTCAGCTCTTCATGTCGAAGCACTATGAAAAGGGTATGCGTTGCGTTACCTGCCACGACCCGCATGAAGTTACCAGCAACGACTGGACTTCCGGAGTAACACGTCCCGCAATTCGTAAGAACTGCCAAGACTGCCATACGACACAGGCTCAGATGGTTGCGAATGCCGACACCCACAGCAAGGTCGACTGCATCGCCTGCCATATGCCGTTCACGATGAGCTGCGAAAACTTCACAGCTATTCAGCGTCCTGACATGGCCGGTTTTGACGCCGTCCGTCGTTCTCACCTCTTCAAGATCATGGTCGATCCTGACAAGAAGATGATGAACCCGGGTCCGGGCCAGTCTCGTGCTTCCAACTCTAAGGGCTGGAGAATCTCCAGAGACGAAGAAGGTCACGGTTACGTTGACTTAATGTGGAGCTGCGCACGTACATCCATCGCCGACTTTACGGTTGTCGAAGGCAAAGGCTGCCACAGCCCGTTC
>ENA-OOYX01000936-OOYX01000936.1-human-gut-metagenome-genome-assembly--contig:-NODE-936-length-14602-cov-2.741596_pt1 | contig 14602 bp, 13 predicted proteins | sample MGYA00241182_ERZ501387 | MGnify/ENA primary metagenome ERZ501387 (study PRJEB25962, sample SAMEA2042740) | human gut metagenome | biome: human gut; feature: human-associated habitat; material: faeces...
TGAGCAGGGTCAGCGAACCCGCGACGGTTATCTGAATGGCGCAAAGGAATCCGAGCACGCCGAGCAAAACCGCAAGACACATAAAGCCGGAAAGCGGCTTGACGAGGACTATGAGTCTGCTCATTATACGCAGACCGCTCTGTTTTCTTTTCATACCGCTGCCGCCTCCTTTGAATATTTTTCAAGCTGAGCCTGAGTCGAATACATTGTATAATACTTGCCCTTTTCTTCCATGAGGTGCGAATGCGTGCCGCTCTCCGCGAGGCATCCGCCGTCGAGCAGAAGGATCATATCGGAGGTGACAACATTTTCGAGCCTGTGTGAAATGAGCAAAACCGTCTTTGTCTTTGCCATTTCGCGGATAACTTCCATGATGTCATTTTCGCTCTCGACATCGATGTTCGAAGTGACCTCATCGAAGATATACACAGGTGTGTCATGCAAAAGCGCGCGGGCTATCGCGAGGCGCTGACGCTGACCGCCGGAGAAGTTGCTTCCCTGCTGAGAGAGAGCCGTATCAAGCCCATCCTGCGAGGAGAGGAACTCCCAGAGATTCACTTTTTCGAGCGCGTCTATGAGTTCGTCGTCGGAAGCATTCGGGCAAGCCATGAGCAGGTTGTCCCTAACCGTCCCGGCGAAGATATAGCTGTTGAAATTGACGGCGGTTATGTTATCCATGAGCGCTTTTTCGTCGATGTCTCTTATCTCAACGCCGTCTATCTTTATGCTCCCTTTGTAGCCTTTTGTTGTGCCGCAGATAAGAGAAGCTATTGTGCTCTTTCCGCAGCCGGACTCGCCGACGACGGACACCAGGCTGTTCCTCGGAATGTCCGCCGAGATGCCGTTGAGCACCGACTTTTCCCCGTCATAGGAGAAGGTCACGTTTTCGAGCCTTATATCGCTGTCAAAGCATGCGGGAATCTGCGTTCCGCGCTCGTCCTCGGGAGTATCGAGAATCTTGAAAAGCTTGTCGCTCGCCGCCATACCGTTCATCGCAACATGGAAGAAAGAGCCGAGCAGGCGCAGGGGCAGGAAGAAATCCGCGGCAAGCATAATGATAAGAAACGCCTGCGGCAGTGTTATCGTTCCGTTTGCCACCTGACATACTGCGATGACAACGCCGACCGCGCTGCCCGCATATGCGACGATATCCATGACGCTGACGGAGTTCAATTGCATGGTAAGCACCTTCATGGTGATACGCCTGAACTCCTCCGCCTTTTCGTTCATCTCGACGTTCTTTCTCTCATCGGCCTGATAAACTTTGAGGGTCGTGAGTCCCTGAATATTCTCAAGGAACGTGTCGCCGAGGTTGACATACACTCCCCAGTATTTGCTGAGCAGGCGTTTTGCTATCTTCTGCACCGCGACTATCGAAAGCGGAATCAGCGGCACGCAGACGAGAAGCACGAGCGAGGCTTTCCAGCTGACAAAAGAGAGCACCGCAAAAAGCGTTATCGGCGCAAGCATGGCAAAGAAGAACTGCGGCAAATATTTTCCGAAATAAAGCTCAAGCTGATCGACACCCTCGACAAAAACCTGGAGCACCTCGGAGGTTGAAACCTTCTCATGATACGACGCACCCATGCGGGTAAGCTTTTTGTACATCTTCCCGCGCAGGACTTTTTTCACCTGAGCCGACGCCAAAAAAGATGTCTTTGAGCTGCACACTCCGCAGACATAGCGCACTGTCATAACTGCGGAGATGCCTATAATATAAGGCAGAAGCACGCTAACCGTCATGGTCGCGCCGCCCAAAATAAGCTCAAGAATATGTGAGAAAATAAACATCATCACGATATTCGCGCAAAGCCTTATCCACTGTGCGAGCACCGTAAGGGCAATATACTTCTTCGAGGAAGGTACCTGCCCTATGAGTCTTGTTTTTATCATCCGATCACTCCCCAATGATTTTAAACTGTTTATTGAGATAGCCGTCAGCGAGACTTCCGTCCCCCTGCTCGGCTATTTTTCCGCTGTCCATTATGAGCACCCTGTCGGCCATGGCGGCGGCGCATCTGCGGTCGTGCGTAACGGTGACGACCGTGCAGCCGTTTTCGCGGTTCAACTTATTGACAGCCGAGACTATTCGCTCAAGATTATTATAATCCTGTCCAACAGTAGGCTCGTCGAGGAACAGCACTTCCGGCTCGCCCGCGCATATCGCAGCGAGACCCGCGCGGCGTTTCTGTCCCTCCGAAAGGGACTGCGGATGCCTATTTTCAAGCCCCGAGAGGCCGAACGCCTCGATCATCTCCCTTGCTTTCTGCTCCGATGATGCCCTGAAAGAGACCTCGGCGAGCAGTGTCGGCATGAAGAGCTGATATGTTGGATTCTGATAGACAAAGCCGACCTTTTTGAACCACGCGGCGTTGGGCTTTCTTCGCCCCGGCTTTTGAACTATATTTTGTTTGAGTGTGCCTGATGTGAGCTTGTTGAGCCTTGCGAGAGTCCGCATGAGCGTAGTCTTGCCGCAGCCATTCGCACCGAGCAGAACAAGGCGTTCACCTTTATACACATCGATATCGAGCGAATCAAGGATATTTCTGCCGCCTGCGCTAAACACCAAACCACGCCCGCTTATAACCGGTGAGCCAGCAGTGTGTGCATTGTTCTCCGGCTCTATGACCCGTTCGGAACGGGTAACGGCATCTTTATCGGTGCTCACTATGACATTTTTATCTTTTATCCACATGACCTTGTTGACATACGGTCTGACAACATCGAGCCTGTGTTCAACAAGCAGCACGGCATATCCGCTATTGGCAAGCGAGCGAAGTGCGCCGAGCAGGACATGCGCGCCATCAACATCGAGGTTCGCGAGCGGCTCGTCGAGAATTATGATTTTCTGCTTCATCGCGAGCGTAGAAGCGGTAATCAGTCTCTGCTTCTGCCCGCCGGACATAGTCCGCGTCTTTGCATCGGACGATATCTTCACCATATTTGTGCTCGCCTCTATCCGACGGTCTATTGTCTCGACCGGGATATCGAGGTTTTCGCACCCGAAAGCTATTTCGTCGCGGACGATATCATAGACTATCTGTTCATCGGCGTTCTGGAGCACAGTGCCTATGAGCTTCGCGCGCTCGCTGACTCTGGCGGCGGTAACATCCTCGGAATTTACATAAATTTTTCCCTCAAGCTTTCCCGGCGTTATAAACGGAATCATGCCGTTGATTATTGAGAGCAGAGTGCTCTTACCCTCGCCTGATACGCCGGAGAGAAGCACAAAGTCCCCGTATTCGAGAGTAAAATTGACCTTGTCAAATATTTTCTCCGAGCCGTTATATGAAAAGCTGATATTTTTAAGCCTCAGCGCATCCATGCCGCCACCCCCAGACCCGCGCAGGAAACAATCACTGCGATGAGAAATATTATGTCGCGCGCACAAAGCTCGACCCTGCCGTAGACTGTCACAGGCGAATTATCGAGCGTGAATGCCCTCGTTTCGAGCGAAAGTGAAAGCGTATCGGAAATGCCGATAATGCGCATGACAAGCGGGATAAAAAATGCTCTGTAGAGGCAGTCCGGGCGATACCATTTGACATTCGCGCCGCGTACCATCATTGCCTCCCATATACGCCTTATCTCGGTGACAAGTATCGGGATAAAGCGAAGAGTGACAAGCATTCCGAGCGTTATCATTCGCGGGCAGTGCAGCTGATTCATGCAGCGCGTGAGATCCGCGGGCGGCACCGTTATCATCGGCACGGCGCATATCCCGAGCAGGAGCGCACGCACGACGGTCTGCCAAAAAGCGTTGAAATTGCGGTTAGTTATAAAAGCCAATCCGCCTATCACAAGTCCGAATGCGAGCATTGCGGTGCTCATTTTCCATGCGCCGCGAAATAGTCCGAAGCAGCAGTAGAGCACGAACAGCACGCCGGCAAAAGCGAACGCCCAGAGGCTCTTTGAAAACAACATTCCGCACACGAGCATGCACAGCGACGAGACGAAAGCTATGAGCGGATAGAGCGGTTTTCTTACACTGAACGCGTCAAGCATTTTCGTCTTCTCCGTTGGGCTTGAGCTTGCCTGCCTTTTGCAGCTCGGCGGCTATTTTCATTCCGATTGCCGCGCCTATGAAGCCGAGCGCCACAGTGCCGAGCGAAGTAAATATCGAAGCTATCGGGCGCGCGAGCAGCTGCTCATAGCTCTGTCCGTTGAGCCAGATGCTGAAAAGCACTGAAATCGGTAGAGAGAGCGGCATATATATTCCCGCCGTGAAAAGCACGGAGCCTTTCTTCTTATAACCTCTGAAGAACAGGAGCATCAGCAGTTCCGCAATGATAGCCGCCACAAAATTATTGAAGAACATGACAGGCGAAAAGAACACGAGCGGAGCGCCGGAAAACAGACCGATTATGGTCAGCGCACCGGGCTTTCTGACTTTCATCAGGCCTATCGCGCAGAAGAGCGCATATATCGGAGTCGCCGCCATGTTGCGGAGCCCGAACAGAGTCGTGTGCATAACGAGCGGCATGGTTATTCCGCCGCAGAGCGTCATCGCCGCCGAAAGAATTGCAAGGAAAACGAAATCCTTGACTTGAAATTTTTTGAAGCATTTGTTCATTCCGGTTACTCCTTTATTGCTTTTCTCTTTATCACCGTTGCAACTACGAGCGCAACTATAACGACCGCCGCAAAGACAGATCCGATTATCGCCGCGGTCTTTTTGCTTCCGCCGTTATTTGAAGTCGTCTCGGAAACGGATTCGGCAACAGATTCAGAGACAGTTGAAGCCTCATTTTCCGAGATGCTCTCCCCTGTTACCGTCTCGCCGGCAGAATCGGTTTCGGCAAGCGCAGACGCTGTTGTATCAACCGAAGCTTCGCCTTCTGCGCTTTCAGTCGGCTTCGCGGGAGTCACCGCATTCGGAGCAGTTACAGCCGATATCCGCAACTTTCTTGGCGCCCGCATAGTCGATATGTATTCTCGCGGAGGGTGACATCGGCATAACGGGTGCGGCGAACTTCACGCCGACGAACTCGCCGTTTCCGACTATCGGAAACTCAAACGCGGACTGATATGTCGTGCCTGCTATCTTAACGCTCCCTGCGGGCTTGACTTCGACCGTCTCACCCTCAACTCCGCCGTTTTTGTAGTACCAGAACTGCATACCCGAGACGCTCTCGGGCGTTGCTATAGTCAAAGTTTTGCCGCCGTTTTTCACGGTCAGCAGTGCAGTATGTACAAGGTATTTGTCGCCCATAGAGGTCTTGTCCTTTTGAGCGTGGTACATCTTAACGCTGACCTCATACACGCCGTCCTGAGTCGGAGCCGAAGCCGCAAAAGCGGGCAGAGCCGCGCAGATAATTACCGCAAGCATCAAAACGACTGCGGTAACCGCCGATATTCTTCTGTTCATGTTTTTCCTCCGTTTCAATTAGCTTTCGCTAACTATAACACAAAAAGCAAACGCCGTTTCGGCGTCACAGTGCTTTTCTTGATTAGCATTAGCTAACTATAAATCTTAAAGTCAACCGGTTAGCCATTGCTATCCGGTTCGATAATATTCTACCAATCATTCGGCTTTATGTCAATATCATCGGCAAAATTCCGTATATATGCCCTTTTTCGCGCTGAGTTCGGCGCAAAAATTGGGAAAAGTGGAGATTAATTTGTGTTTGTAGTTGGTGCAGCTGGGTGTAGCAGAGTTAGTGTTTAAGTCGGTAGACAAAGTAAAACAGAGCAGAAAGATTTTAGTCTTACTGCTCTTTGGTTGCGAAGCAGTTGGTAGCTCGTCAGGCTCATGCCCCGGAGGTCGCAGATTCAAGTCCTGCCTCCGAAACCATACGGAAAGAACTTGCGCTTGCAGGTGTTTTTTATATGAAATAGAATCGAGTGCTCGCAAGGGCTTTTCCCCGTGAGCACTCGATTTTTCTGTTTTATGTGCAGAGGTATATGCAAACGTCTGACTTAGCCGTCGATAGTGATCCACATCGCGGGGCGGACGGCATAGCCATCGTTGCTGACACCGTAGCCGGGCTCGTTGACGTCGCCGCCATAGTAGACAATGGTGGCACTACACTGACGGTATCCGGGCGACCGCAGCCACCACCAGCAAACGTTGTCGTTGCTTTTATAAGCTCCGTTTGCAACCGCGTAATCCGTAGGACGACATTGCCTTGCACTATCGGAACTAAAGTATTTATTTACTTCCGTTATGTTCAGAAGAAATACTCTATCGTTGGTCGCGTTTTTATAGTTAGTATCGTATATCGGATTCTTATATGCCGACACTATTACAGAAGGAATCATTTTCCTTTCCTCGGCGTCAAATGCAACATTAACAAAATCGTCGTTCAGCCATTTGCGAAGTGTACAGTTTTCCCATGTGACATCACTTAAAGAGGTATTATACGGTTGACAGTCAAGTGCCTTATCGCTGATAGCAAGAATTCTGTTGTTTTCTTTTGCCAAAACGAGCCACTCAATATCCTCTTTGCCGTTGGTAGTATCGTTATCCTGCTCGTAAGTGCCGAAAGCTATGATATCTCCGACGTTTGCAGTTTTTATTTTATTTATCCTTTGTTTCGGTATAATGACTGTTTTCAACAAAATGAGAAAAACCGCACAAGCACACGCAACAGACGCTATCGCTATGAAAACTTTTTTAGCTTTCTTCTTCGCTTTTTCGACTGCAATGCGATGTTCTTCTTCTTTGCGTTCGCGCTCCAAACGTTCGGCTTCCGCTTTGCGCTCCGCTTCCAGTCGTTCGGCTTCTTCATTACATTTACCTCCGGGTATTTTTTCATATTTTACCCGAAAAGTATGAAAACAAAGACACCCCGCAGCCGTTATACCTGCGAGGTGTCCGTTTTTGCGCCATTTGGCAAAGCACTTTTTCAAGGCAATCTTTACTATTTCTCAAGTCCGCAGTCCGGTTACTACCGGGGACTGATATCGTAGACGCGTATCTGTATGTAATCTCATTCTGCACAATCAGCGGCCTGTTCGCCGCTTCCTTGTGCGCCTTAGACAGCCTGTTCAGATCGAATGACTTTAAATATGCCGCGATAAATACTGTGGCAAAGGACAAAATGGATGATACGATTTTTATCCAAAGCCGGTCGGCAAAATAGTGGATAGAATTCCGAGGTAGTTATCGTAGATGGTTATCATATAATTTTTTTACAATGGGAAAACGGCTGCTCCGAACATCCTCGAAACAGCCGTTTGCTTTGTTAAGTTTTGCCGTAAATCAAATAAGCACTTCTTCAACCGGACCTTTGAACGCGCTGTCATGAAGCGGGAACGGCTTTGAGAGATCTTTGATAAACGGAGTAAAAACCGTCCGTTTAAAAATTGTCGGCAACTGGTATTTTGAAAGAAGTTCGCCGACGGCCTCCTTTTTGCATGGATTTTTGCGGATTTCAAAGGCTTTTAATTCAACTTTAATATCTGCGTCTGCCGGAACCGAAGACAGAGTAATAACGGTTTTTCCGCGCTTGTATTCGGGTGAAACAGGGGTTATTCTGCCGGAGACCTTGACGGTGATTTCCTTTGCCGAGGAGATATCGTCAAAGACGAGCTTCCATTCACGTTTTGAAGGAACGACGGAAAAATCTCCCTTGGCAGCACTGATTTCAAACAACAGATTCTCCCCTGCTTCTTTAACAGAAAGTACGGTTTCCGCAAAAGCTCCGTCTTCAAAGCTCATCGTTTCGCCATCGTCCTCATAGAGGGTAAAGCTGTTTGTTCCTCTGAAAATTCTGATAGTCAGTTTTTCGGGATTCGACCAGTCGTTAGTCTTGCTGTTTTGAGAAAGAGGAATGATAGCTCCCTCTTTTGCGAGCACGGGCAACGCATTCAAATCACGGTACATGGTAACAAAGCGTTCGCCCTCATAGATTCTGCCGGTATACCAGTCTGTCCACCTACCTTTCGGCAGCCACACTTTTGCGGGTGCAAGGTAGGTGCGCTTGTCAGCAGGCTTGGTAATCGGTGATACCATGAGCTCAGTGCCGAAGAAAAACTGATTCGGCACTTCATAGGCGGCTTTTTCGCACGGATATGAGTAATACATCGGCTCGCAAAGGGCGCGCCCCTCTGTGTGGGTGAGGCGGTTGATCGAGTATATGTACGGAATGAGCGCATGACGTTCTCTGAGCGCATTCACTGCCGCTGTTTCTGCGGCAAAGCTGTATTTCCAGGGCTCTTTACCCATGAACTCGTCTTTTGTTGAATGAAGGCGCATTATCGGGCTGAATTCACCGAGCTGAACCCAGCGAACATAAAGCTCATCATTCCTTGAGCCGAGCTGATGACCTCCGATATCATGACTCCACCAGGTATAGCCGACGTTTGCGGCATTTGCAGTGAAATACGGTTGAAAATCAAGGCTCTTCCAGCTGATTATCGTGTCACCGGAAAATCCGAGAGGATAGCGGTGAGAACCGACCTCGGCGAAGCGTGAAAGAATGAGGGGTCTTTTGCCGGTTGAGGCAAGATCAAGAGTGTGATAATGATTGAGCGCCCAAAGGGAATCAAGACCTTTGATTTTTGTATCCTTTTCCTGCTGCCAATCAATCCACCAGAAATCTACGCCGTCTTTTTCATAGGGTCTGTGGAGAATGTTGAAATAGGCATCAATGAATTTCGGGTCGGTAATATCAAAGGGAATACGTTTTTTGCTCTTCGGATCAACGCCCATAAAGCGTGCAAAATCTTCGTACTGATCTTCAAACGGGCGTACTCCCTGCGCCGGATGGAGATTGACGGTGACCTTGAAGTTCTTGTCGTGCAGCCACGAAAGCAGTTCTTTGTAATCCGGAAAAAGTTCGGTGTTCCAGCTGTAGCCGGTCCAGCCCTGAGACTGAAATGCTTCTGCAATGTTCCTGTAGGGCAGAAAACCATCACGGCGAAAGAGTGCATTTTCTTTTCCGAAACGTTTAATAACATCTACCCAATGCCAATCCATGTCAATTGTTGCAACCGAGATAGGAATATCACGTTCAAAAAATTTTTTCATCAGATCGATATATTCCTGTTGACTGTAGTCCTTGTATCTGCTCCACCAGTTGCCAAGGCAGTATCTCGGAACGAGGGGTACCGAGCCGCAGAGCTTAAAAAAGTCTTTGAGGCAACCGCGAAAATCATTGCCGAAAGCAAAATAGTATTCGTCTTTTTGAATGTGCCTGCGCTCTTTCAAGGTTCCGTCCGTGCTCATGATCACTGTTTTTGAATCGTCAACAACAGAAACGCCGTTTGTACTCATCAGCCCGTCCCCGAGCCTGACAGAGCCGTTTATCATGTCGAGAGTGCGGTAGGTACCCTTGAGGTTGCCGGCTTTGAAGTTGGTGACGCATCTTGAGTCCTTGAGCGTAATGTTCTCTGTTTTGCCTTTTGAAAGGTCAAAGCGGAATATAATATCATCTGTTTTTATCACGATTTTATTATTGTCCTGAGAAAAGCCGAATTGGGGTCTGTCGAAATCGCGGCAGATAACGGTCTGAGTCGCTTCATCGGTAAAAATCCGTTTTTCGTCTTTTTCAACGCGGATAATTCTTGACGAGAGAACGGAGAACCGATAGTCACCGCGCCGGAAAACATATTCATCGGGAGTCTTGCTTTTGTAGCTGTGAGAAAATGCGTTTGTAAAATACTGTGAAAGTTCACTCATACTGTTCTTCTCCTCATATAATTAATAAAGTAGTGGTTATTACCGTCCCCTTGCAAGGACGAAAAGTGCTGTTTTATGTGTTCCATAACGAATACTGTGCAAGCCGCAGATTCATCCGGATGCGGCAGAACGGTATTTTTGCCAATCGTTCGTCACAGTTGCGGAACAGGCCGTTTTTTTGAAAACAGATGCCCGTTGGATGTCAAGTACCCTGTTTTCAGAAAGATTGCATTCATTGTTTTCCTTCATAAGTCAAACCGAAACCCCTGTAATATGTGCATTCCTCCGGGCGCAGCGGCACATCTGTCGGGTGATTTTTCAAAATTTCCATACTCCTTGGCAGGGAATAAGGCAATATCCCCCGTTGAAGAATATTCACCGAACACAGCATCCAACAAGATTTCCGGTTTGGTGTTGAATTCCCCAAGAATACCTGCCGCCCGCTCCTTCAAACCCGAAATCACTGCAAGACGGTTCAAATTGATTACAATAATGGTGGCATAGCCTCCATCAGTCTATTTCAATGCTTTTTCTGACGATCGGTATATTCCGGCGAATCGGAATCCCAAGCCGATTTTTTCGCGCTGCCTGCTGTACCGCCTTCTGCCATTCGGCAAAAGCTATCGGCGATAATGTTCCCGCACAGCAAAAAGTGTTAATTTTGTTGCTATATATTTGCTTCACAATATCCCCGCCGAAATTAAATCCTCCACGGGTTGCAATCTTATCGGCCGGAACAACATCAATCCGGGGACTAAACATCAGTCCCGCCTTTTCTTCCACGGTCATCTGACAACGCAAGTCCTCGACCCTTCTTTCGGCAGATTCGCGTGGTTCCTCATATATGTCCATTTTCCCGTTTTGATTTAGGTCAACCCAAGAGAAGCCGTCTGCCTCCCGGTGTACTTCCGGTGCCGTTTTACTGTTTATTCGGCAATTTCCGACCAACTGCATCCCCTTGTAAATTGAAAAATACAGGATGACCGACAGAATGGCAAAAAGCAGCACACACCACCAAACAGGATAAACGACATACCCTATAATTCCGGCAACAGCCAGAATTCCTAAAATTTGGCGCAGAAAAGCAAATATGATTTCACTGTTTTTCCCTCCGCGCTTTGATTTCCGCCTGCTCCTTGTCGATATTCTTTTCCACATTCAGGAAAATAAGCAGCACAGCTAAAACAACGCCGGTAATCGTCTCCAGTCCCACAAAGCCGAAGGTGATTACATTCTTTACCGCCGCGGTCTGCTCGGCCGCCACGGTAACGCCGTTCACTATCTCCGGCGCGACATAACCGCTTCCGGCAAGTAACCCGTTGAATATGCCGGTGCAGATACCCGACAGAGCCACAGCGATGATATTGTTAACGCTCATTGCTATTCCGTCGCAGCGGAAACCGTTTTTCCACTCCACATGATCAAGGACATCGGCAAACAGAGCCGAGAAAACATAGGCGCAGGGCAGACCGCCGATGTTTTAATAAACTGCCCCACCAGCATAATGGTCATATTGGTGGGGAACAGCCAGCACACGGCGCTGCCGATGGCATACAGCACAAATCCCGCAGCGGTAACATTTCGCTTGCCGAACTTCTTTGCCAGCGGCCACACGGCGAAAATACCGATGCCCATGGGAATACCGCCGATGACAGAGATTAGCGTCTGAGTTGTGCCGTCGTTATAGGAACCCAGAACATAGTTGCAGAAATAGACCAGACTGATGTTTTTGATGGTGCTGCCGGTGGAATAAATAAGGAAATAGGCGTAGATTATGAGCATATATTTGTCGATAAAGATTGCCTTGAGTTGGCTTGCGAGAGGAATGGCAGCGGTATCGCTCTCTTTATTTTCCAGCGTAACTCGCTCCTTGGTGAAATAATATTCCAGCAGCGTCAGCGGCAGAGCCAAAACGGACAAAGCGCTCATCATGGCAATCCACTTGCCCCTGTTCACGCCAATCACAGGCATGATGACCATTGGGAAAACCAAAGCCACCAGAATGCCGCTCATCATGATAGAAGCTATCTGGTTAAATACCGACAGGCCGCCTCGCTGGGTGGTATTTCGAGTAGATAGCGGGACCATCAGACCGTGGCTCATATTAAAAATGGTATAAGCAAAGGAATAGAACAGGTTGTAACTGATCATGACCCAGACAGCCTGCACGGTTTGGGAGCCGGTCGGCACCGTAAACAGGAGAACGCCAGTAATTGTCAGCAGCGGAGCAGAGATCAGAATCCACGGACGCGCCTTGCCCTCCGGAGTATGTGTGCGGTCAATGATATAGCCCATAATCACATTGGTGATAGCATCAATGATTTTTGATACGATGGGGAAAATGACAAGAAATGCGCCGCCCCAAAGAGAAGTCAGCTTCAGAACATCCGTATAGTAGATATTCAGATAGGTAGCCAGCACCGCGTTCAGCAACAGCGCACCCGAGGGACCCAACAGATACCCCAGCCATTTTTCGGATGCCCGAATCTCTTGAGACCGCACCTTACTTTTCAGCAGTGAATTTTCAAATACTTTCAGGTTTGTCATTGCCGTTCTTCCTCTTTTTATATGTTTTTTGCGGAAAAGTAAATTCGTTCTACTTATCCATTAGCTTCGCCTGCCGGAAACCCGTATCTGTGCAAAATGCAGCCTTATCACACAGCGACATTTGAGTAATCACTTCCCGGATATTCATAATTGACCCTTTCTTTATCGGTTACAAAAAACAGCACGCTGCCTCTTTAGTACATATTAATATTAAAGCCTATATTACTCTTACTATTTATATCTATTGTAACATGAGAAGCGTTGTGCGCTTTACATCGTTGTACTGTTTGTATTATAATGGTAATGAATTGAGGTGAAAATGTTGCGAGAATATGATTTTCAATATATCTGCAGAGTTATAGGAAACCTGTCGGGAATACCGATTCGAGTTTACAGGAAGGGGCTCTGTCTGTATTATCATTCCGTTGTGGATCTTCCTGTTGACCCAATCGTTGTGTGTTGGGACAGCATCAAACATATCACAGCAAATGTAGGATATTATGTAACAGAACAGTTTCACTATTATGGAATCATGAACTCCGGAAATATAAAAATAGTCATTGGGCCTTCCAAACAAATTCCGGAAGGAGAACCGGAATTACGAAAACTCGGATTCCAGGCGGATGTACACCCGGAAGACATGGAGAATTTTGTTCAAGGCATGAAGAGCATTTTCTGTATGCCGCTGGAAAGCATTTTGCAGATTCTCTGCATAGTCAATTACATTATCAATGGCGAAAAGCTGGAAGTTAAGGACATTGCCATTTATGAAAACGAACAAAACGTCTTAAAACATCTATGGGAGCTAAGACACAGTGAGCAAAACTTTGCAGATGATAATCTTCAATTTCGCGGACACAATACCTACAATCAGGAACAGCAGATACTAAGGCTGGTGAGAAAAGGAGATATACCGTCTCTTACGAAGTGGATGGCCTCTGCTCCTGCCATTAGAGGCGGTGCCTTGGCCTCAGAACAGCTTCGGCAGATCAAAAATACTTTTATTGTGACGGCGACTTTAGCTTCAAGAGCGGCAATTCAGGGCGGGTTGAGTGTAGATGAGGCGTTTTCTTTAAGCGACGCTTATATACAGAAATGTGAGCTCCTGCAAACAATGGATCAGATAACAAATTTACAGTACCATATGGTGCTGGAATTTACGGAACGTGTAAACCGGATACGGCACGGAACCGAACCGACAAAACTCGTCATTGCCGTGTCCAACTATATTCGACAGCATCTTTCCGAGTCCATTCGTGTTGAAGATATTGCAAAATCACTTTTCCTGAGCCGCCCGTACCTTTCCGCAAAATTTAAGAAAGAAACAGGAGAAACTCTGACGGATTTCATATGGAAAGAAAAAACAGAGGAAGCCAAACGTCTCCTCCGCCACTCGGACAAATCATTCAGCTCTATAGGTGCCTATCTCGGGTTCTCATCGCCCGGACACTTTTCTCAGGTGTTCAAAAAATATACCGGTAAAACACCTTCGGAATACAGAGAAAAATACGGAGCATAGAATCAAACTGTGAAATAAATTATTATATCACACAATCAGAAAGCCACTACAAGTATTAAAATCACAACAGCGCCTCGAAATGCTGTATAAGACATTTCGAGGCGCTGTTCATTATTTTTATTTTACATATTTTTGGTCGAAGGTCCCCCCTCATTTGAATTTTATTTGCATATATTTATCGCAGACGGTTATCCTGTCGACCGTCTGTTTTACGGTGAATCCATTCTGCGTGTCCGGCACTGTTCCGTTTTCGACTGCTTCTTCAAAGTTTCTGACAACTACTTCGTTGTCACGGAGTGCGCGCCTTGCTCGCAGGAAGTGCGCGCACTTTGATTTTCATGCGGTTAAACGCACTTCATTAGTGAAGCGACTTCATTTTTTTCATGCACCGAAGGTGTAGTGAAATCAACGACCCTGTCGGTCAGAAACATAGTCGCCTTGCAGGGGGGTGCCCCAAAATGCTCGCATTTCGGGGAGAGGACGAGGTGCGTAATGAATGAGTTTTCGCCAAAGGCGGAAACGAGTGATATGGAGCCACCGAGGACGAGGAGCGCGTCGCAATGCTCGTTGCTTCTTCCTGCTCAGAGCACCGCTTCATCTGCCGCAGGCAGCGCGGTGCTCCGAGCCTTGACACGCTCCGCGCCCAATATTCAAAGCGTTTTATCCAAATAAAAAGTGAAATCGTTCGCTTCGCTCACGGTGAAATAATTTGCTCTGCAAATTGTGATATTTGACGCTTCGCGTCAAGTGAAATGAAATAAATCCCTCACCGCCGCAGCGATTTCATGCGCCGCAGGCGTATTTCACGCCCGCAGGGCATTTCACAAATCCCGTAGGGATTTATTTCGTTGAAAAAAGCACTTGCAAATGCAAGTGCTTTTTTCCTGGCTCCCCCTGTTGGACTCGAACCA
>ENA-OOYX01000937-OOYX01000937.1-human-gut-metagenome-genome-assembly--contig:-NODE-937-length-14588-cov-1.958508_pt1 | contig 14588 bp, 10 predicted proteins | sample MGYA00241182_ERZ501387 | MGnify/ENA primary metagenome ERZ501387 (study PRJEB25962, sample SAMEA2042740) | human gut metagenome | biome: human gut; feature: human-associated habitat; material: faeces...
CTCTTGCGGGTGACTGAGATGAAATCTTTGAAAATCCTCTCGACGAGCTTCCCTGACCTGCGGAACGCTGCTGCGGGATGCCGTGAGTCTGATAAGACATCGGTCTTGCGCCCTTTTTATCGAGCAGCTCCTCGGGTATCTCTTCAACGAATCTCGACGGGCGGTTGCGGTTCGTCATGCCGTAGAGCATTCGCGTTGATGCGCTGGAGATATAAAGCTTCTTCTTCGCGCGCGTTATCGCGACATAGGCGAGTCTGCGCTCCTCCTCGATATTCTCCGGCTCATAGAGTATCGTCTGCATTCCGGGGAATATTCCCTCCTCCATGCCGACGATAAACACATTCGGAAATTCGAGTCCCTTGGCCGAATGTATAGTCATCATAACCACCGCCTGAGTCTGGGCGTTGTAGTTATCTATATCCGTGAGCAGCGCGGTCTCCTGCAGGAAGCCGTTGAGGTCGCCCTCGGGGTTTTCCTCGCAGTAGCGGCGTATGTTGTTTCCGAGCTCCGCCAAGTTCGCCACGCGCTCCTGATATTTCTCGGGCTCGTTGGCGAGCGAGAGCGTATAGCCCGTCTCGTCGAGTATCACGCCGAGTAAATCGGCGAGGGGCATAATCTCCATCTTCTCGCGGAACGAGTCGATGAGCTTGCCGAACGCCATGAGCTTTGAAGCAGCACGCGAAAGCTTCGCATACTGATCTGCCGAGCGTATGACCTCAAACGGCTCAACGCCGAGTCCGTTCGCTATCTCAAAAACAGCATTGAGCGAAGTCTCGCCGATTCCGCGTTTGGGCTCGTTGATTATTCTTCTGAGCCTTATCTCGTCCGCCGTGTTATTGACAACATAGAGATACGCCATGGCGTCTTTTATCTCTTTGCGGTCATAGAATCTGTGGCCGCCTATCATTCTGTACGGTATACCGCTTCTGATAAACGACTGCTCGATAAGGTTCGACTGCGCGTTCATTCTGTAGAGCACCGCGTGGTCATTCCACTCCTCGCCGTCGGCGACATTGGAGACAATCGTATCGGCAACATGGCGGCTCTCCGCCATCTCGTCTTCGGCGACATAGAACTCGATTTTCGCGCCCTGTCCGTTATCTGTCCAAAGATTTTTGCCCTTTCGCTGTTCGTTGTTCGCGATAACGGCGTTGGCGGCGTCAAGTATCGTCTGAGTCGAGCGGTAGTTCTGCTCGAGGCGGATGACCTTCGCATTTTTATACTGCTTTTCAAAGCTCAGGATGTTTTCGATAGTTGCGCCGCGGAAACGATATATACTCTGATCGTCATCGCCGACGACGCAGATATTCTCGTGCCCCGCCGCGAGAAGTGCGGTGAGCACATACTGCGCGTGGTTCGTATCCTGATACTCATCGACCATTATGTATTTGAAGCGATTCTGATAGTATTCGCGGGTTTCCTTGTTCGTCTTGAGGAGCTTCACCATGTTGACTATCAGATCGTCAAAATCCATGGCGTCCGCCGCCTTGAGGAACTTCTGATACTCCTCGTAGACTTCGCCTATCTTCTTCAGGCGTATATCCGCCTGGTTCGTCGAAATGAACTCGGCGGGGGTAATCAGCTCGTCCTTGGCGCGGCTTATCTCGGCGAGCACGGACTTGACGGGAATCATCTTCTCGTCATATCCGAGGCGCTTTATGCACTCCTTGACGGCGCGTTTGGAGTCGTCGGAGTCGTAGATAGTGAAATTATGCGTATAGCCTATCTCGTCGGCGTGGCGGCGCAAAATCTTGGCGCAGGTCGAGTGGAATGTACTCGCCCAGACATCGTTGCCGTCTTCGCCGAGAGCCTTGCAGATACGCTCCTTGAGCTCGCCTGCGGCTTTATTTGTGAAGGTTATCGCGAGAATCTGCCACGGCTTCGCGGGACGGACGCTCAAAAGATCCTCCGCCTCGAAAAGGCTCGTGTCGCCTGCGAGATAATTTTCAAGCAGCGCCTCGTCGCCCTCGCGTATCGGGCGGGAAAAGTCAGAGGAATAATAAGCCTCGCCGTATTTGACGAGGTTTACGATACGGTTGACAAGCACGGTGGTTTTTCCGCTGCCCGCGCCCGCAAGTACCAAAAGCGGTCCTTTGGTAGAAAGGACCGCTTCAAGCTGCATATCATTCATCCGACTGAAGTCTTTTTTGATTATCTGCTGTCTTAAAGAAATCAGTTTTTCTATGCTCATATTACACCTTTATATGGAGATTTCGTGCGCAAGCTCATAGTCTTTCATATCTATGGTCTTGGTCATTTTGAGAGCCTCGAAGATATCGAAATCGACTATCTTGTTGTCTCTTATGCCGACAACTCTGTTGCCTATGCCCTGAGTGAGCAGATCAACGGCGCGCGAGCCCATCTGGCTTGCCATTATCCTGTCTCTCGCAGTCGGCGAGCCTCCGCGCTGGACATGGCCGAGAATGGTTGCTCTCGACTCAACTCCGGTCTCAGCTTCGATTTTCTTTGCTATCTCAGCGGTTCCGCCGACGCCCTCGGCAACGATAACTATAAAGTGCTTCTTGCCGGTCTTCTGGAACTCGCGGATACGCGCGATAACATCGCGCTCAATATCGTACTCAACCTCGGGCACGATTATCGACGTTGCGCCGACAGCGATGCCCGCTTCAAGTGCGAGATAACCTGCGCCGCGTCCCATGACCTCGACGACCGTGCAGCGGTCGTGAGACTCGGAAGTGTCGCGGATGCGGTCGACCATCTGAACGATGGTGTTAAGGCAGGTGTCATAACCTATTGTATAATCGGTGCAGGAGATATCGTTGTCGATAGTTCCGGGCAGTCCGATGCACGGAATGCCGCGCAGAGAAAGATCCCTTGCGCCTCTGAACGAGCCGTCGCCGCCGATGATGACCATGCCGTCGATGCCGAACTTTTTGCAGGTTGCAACGGCTTTCTGAAGTCCCTCTTCGGTCTTGAACTCGGGGCATCTTGCGGAATAGAGAATCGTGCCGCCTCTCGTGATTATATCGGACACGGAGCGGAGGTTCATCTCATGTATATCGCCGTTTATAAGTCCGGTGTATCCTCTGTCAACACCGTAAACTTTGATACCTCTCTGACAGGCCGTACGCACGACTGCGCGTACAGCGGGATTCATACCCGGCGCGTCTCCGCCGCTTGTAAGCACTGCTATGCTCTTCATCGTCATTCCTCCGTCGTTGTTTATGATCTTATTCCTGTTAATTAGTAAACACTGTTTTTATATAATACACTTTTATCGAATCAAAGTCAAATAAAAATACACTTTTTCTGCAAAATTAAGCTTTTTCTTTGCATTTTACCGCATTTTTTCGTTTTATGAGGTCGCAAATTGCAATATATGCAAAAGCGATCGCCGTTGTTATCAGGGCAACTATTAAAAATGCTCGTTTTCCGCTGTGCAGTCCGAAGCGCAGCACGAGAATCATATAGACATAAAGATGCATGAAATATATTATCATGCTCGCGCGTCTGAGTATCTTTCTGTCCGAAACATACGGCACTTTCACGGATATTATTATTCCGAAAAGTCCGACGGCGCAGAGAATAACAAAAAATCCGGTATATTTGTTGAACGCCACGCACCCGGCGAAGCCGCAGAGAGTGATCAAAACATCCGCCCACACGGGTATTTTTATCTTCGTGAGCAGCATGCCGAACGAAATATAGAACAGACCGCGGAACACCTTTCCGTTGCCGGTAGTCGCCCACATGAGCTTTCTGATAAAGTTTATCGCGGGCGAGATATCGTTCGTCGTGCCGGAGAGCATATCGAGAGCCGCTCCGCAGAGAATGAACACAAGTCCGAGCGCGGTTATTGCCCAGGGGTTGACTTTTATTTTTAAGAGAAGATAAATAATCCCGAGCGCATATATTGCCGAGATCATATACCAGAGCATCCACGAACCGTAATGTTCGCCGCTGAAAACGAGTCCTTTTATATATCTTATCGCCGCTTCGCGAACGCCGAAACCCGAGCGCCTGTAATCGAATATCGCAAGGGGCAGATAAGCGAGCGACCAAAGCAGATAGAGCTTGAGCATTTTGAAAAACGCATGGGCGACCTTCGGAAGATTATCCTTTGCCGTAAGCGGCCATTCCATACGCCCGGCGAGCAGATAGCCCGACGCCATGAAGAAACAGGGCACGGCGCAGTAGATAAAATTCAGATACACCGTATTGAACGCTCCGGTGCCAAAAAGATTCCACGGCGTCGTATGTATCGCGACGACCATATACGCCCCGAGGAACTTGCAGATGTCTATTGTCAGGCTGTTGCTTTTCTGCGGGTTTATATTCTTCATTTTCACTGTCCTCCCTGCCTGTCATCGATATAAATAACATTCTCTTCGCCGAGGATCCGCCTGAGCTCCTTGAGCATCGGCGCGTTGACATCCGCGTTGTGAGAATATGGCTGACGGATATATTTTTTCGTGTCGCAATAGTAAAAATACACTGTCTTATTGCCGTCAAAGAAGTCAAGAACTCTCTGAGCCCGCTCGATCTCGGGACAATTTTCACCCGCAAAGCGCAGGAAGAGTCCGGGCGTTTTTGCGGCCTTTTTCTGCGGCTGAGTGACAGCATTTGAAGCCTGTCTCACCTGCTCGGAGACTTTTCTCTTCGCGTCCGCGGGCGGACACGGCTCCGCCGACTCGCAGACGAGCTTTGCTTCCTCGTCCTCGCGCACGCTGAGTCTGCCGTGGATAAGAACTATATTGCCCTCGGTAAAGAGTTGAGTCTGGCGCTCATATATTTTCGGGAACACTATGACTTCTATTGAGCCGAACACATCCTCCGCCGTTATAAAAGCCATTGTGGTGTTATTTTTTGTTATCTTTTTTCTGACATTCGTTATTATGCAGAGAAGATCAACGCGCGACTCATCTTTATATATGCCGCCGACCTCATCGGCGTTACGGAGATCCGCCGTATTGGCGCAGCCGAGGCGCTCGGCGAGCTGTTCGTATTCCGCCATGGGGTGACCCATGAGGTAGAGCCCGGTCATCTCTTTTTCGAGTCTTAGCAATTCGCGCTTGTCCATCTCTTCGAGGGTCGGCATTTTATATTCGCCCTGCGGCGCTTCGCTCGGGGCGGCATCGAAGAAGCCGAGCTGACCGTCGATATTGCGGCGGCGGTCGTTCTCGAGCTGAGCCGATATCTCCGGGAAAGCGTAGAGCATCTGGCGGCGGTTCGCGCCGAGTCCGTCGAGCGCGCCGCATTTTATGAGGCTCTCGACCGCGCGTTTGTTGAACTCCTTATCCTGCATACGCTTGCAGAACGAATAGAAGGATTTGAACTCCCCGCCTGTTTCGCGCTCGCGTTCAATCTCTCTTATAAAGCCCGCGCCGACATTTCTCACGGCGAGCAGACCGAAATATATCTTTCCGTCCTTTGGAGTGAAACGCTCGGAGCTGACATTGACATGGGGCGGCACGACCTCGATACCGAGGCGCGAGCACTCCGCGATATATTCGGCAACTTTCGGCGTATCATCGAGCACGCTGCTGATGAGAGCCGCCATGAACTCGCAGGGATAATGGCACTTGAGCCACGCCGTTGTATAGGCAACAAAGGCATAGGCGGCGGCGTGGGATTTGTTGAACGCATAGGACGCGAAGGACGACATATCATTAAAAATATCATTCGCGGTCTTTTCGTCAACTCCGCGCTTCACCGCGCCCTCGCACTCGACCGTACCGTCCTCATTGACGAGTCCGTATATGAAATTATGGCGTTCGCGCTCCATGACATCGTGCTTCTTTTTCGACATGGCGCGGCGGACGATATCGGCGCGGCCGTAGGAATAGCCCGCGAGGGTGCGGAATATCTCCATGACCTGCTCCTGATAAATCATACAGCCGTAGGTGACCTTGAGTATACCCTCGAGCATCGGGGTCTTGTAGCGTATTTTCGACGGGTCGTGGCGGTTCGCGATATATGTAGGTATCGAGTCCATGGGACCGGGTCTATAGAGCGAGATAACAGCTATCAGATCTTCTATGCTCTGCGGCTTGAGACCCATGAGCACACTGCGCATACCCGCGGATTCAAACTGAAACACGCCCTCCGTTTTGCCGGACGAGAGCATTTTGAACACTTCTTCGTCCTCGTAATCTATCATATCCTCGGAGAAATCCGGGATGCGTTTTTTTATGCTGCGCTTTGCGTAATCTATAACTGTCAAAGTGCGCAAACCGAGAAAATCTATCTTCAGCAGTCCGAGCTCCTCGAGGGTGGTCATGGTAAACTGCGTGACTATCGACTCGTCGTTTCGCGCGAGGGGCACATAGCTCTCGACCGTGTCGCGGGTTATAACTACGCCCGCCGCATGGGTCGAGGCGTGGCGCGGCATACCCTCGACTTTGCGCGAGAGGTCAATAAGTCTGCGGACATTCTCGTCGTTTTCATAGAGGGCGCGGAGATCCGACGATTTGAGTGCCTTGTCTATCGTTATGCCGAGTTCGCGCGGGATGAGCTTCGCGACGGTATCGACATCGTTATAAGGCATACCGAGCACTCTGCCGACATCGCGCACTGCGGCGCGCGCAGCCATGGTGCCGAAGGTCACTATCTGCGCGACATGGTCGGAGCCGTATTTTTCAATGACATAGTCTATAACTTCGCTTCGGCGTTCGTAGCAGAAATCAACATCGAAATCGGGCATACTGACGCGCTCGGGATTGAGAAAGCGCTCGAACAGTAGGCTGTATTTCATCGGGTCGATGCCGGTTATACCGATAGCATAGGCGGTTATACTGCCCGCTCCCGAACCTCTGCCGGGGCCCACAGGGATATTGCGGCTTCGCGCATGATTTATGAAATCGTGGACTATAAGATAATAGTCGACATAGCCCATGCGGCTGATGACCGAGAGCTCATAGTCGAGGCGCTTCTGATACTCCTCCGGGATATTCTCGCCGTAGCGGCGGTGCATCCCCTCCTGCGCCATATTTTTAAGATACTCGAAGTGATCCTGATTCCCGGGCACTTCGAAATGCGGCAGCTTTGTTTTGCCGAACTCGAACTCGACATTGCAGCGTTCTGCTATCTCCGAAGTCCGCTCGACCGCGTCGGGGTACTCCGGGAAGAGTGAGAGCATCTCCTGCTCGCTTTTCAAATAGAACTCCTGAGTCTGGAACTCCATGCCCGTATCCTCGCCGAGGGTATGGTTCGTCTGGATGCAGATGAGCACCTGCTGCATCTCGGCATCCTCTTTGGAGATATAGTGGACATCGTTAGTGGCAACGAGCGGAATCCCCGTCTCCCTTGACAGCTGGGCGAGCATCGGGATTATACGCCTCTGCTCGGGCAGGCCGTGATCCTGAATCTCGAGGAAGAAGTTGTTTTCGCCCATGACGGAGCGATACCAGAGGGCTTTTTTCTTCGCGCCCTCGTAGTCGCCGCTGAGCAGGGCGCGCGGGATTTCGCCCGCGAGGCACGCAGAAAGTGCAATAAGACCCTCGTGATATTTTTCGAGGAGCTCACGGTCTATTCGCGGTTTTGTATAAAAGCCCGTGACGAATCCCTCCGACACAAGCTTTATCAGATTCTTATATCCTGTTTCATTTTCGCAGAGCAGTATCAGATGATAGCGCTCGGAGTCGAGGGCGTGGACTTTGTCAAAGCGGGTGCGCGCCGCCATATACACCTCGCAGCCGATTATCGGCTTTATACCGCGCTTTTTCGCCGCGCGGTAAAAGTCGATGACGCCGTACATAACACCGTGGTCGGTCACGGCAACGCTCGTCTGACCGAGGCGCTGCACTTCGTCCATAAGCTGCTCGATGCGGCACGCGCCGTCAAGCAGGCTGTATTCGGTATGAAGATGAAGGTGTGTAAATGACATAGCTCTTCTCCGCGGGGTCAGCCCCCTATGCCGCCGGCGATTTCAACGAGGCGTTTGAGCCTGTGATTGACACCCGAGCGCGTGAGCGGCGGATCAGTCATATCCGCAAGCTCGCTCAGACTCACTTCGGGGTTGTCCCGCCTCAGCTTCGCCATTTCGGCGAGCGGCACGGGCAGACTCTCGAGTCCGACGGTTCTTTCTATTTTTTCTATCGCTTCAACCTGCACTATCGCGGCATCGACAGTGCGGCTCAAATTGGCATTTTCAAAATTGACGCGCCTGTTGACATGGTTGACCATATCTTTATGCATCTTGATTCCCATAAGCTCGAGCGTCGAGTTCATCGCGCCGACGAGGGTCAAGAACTCCTCTATCTTCTCGCTGACTTTGAAATAGACAATATGGCTCGACTTTCTCCTGACATATTTCGGGGCAAAGCCGACCTCGTCAAGCAGCTGAATCAAATCGTTGCAGAGCTTTTTATACGAGACGGAAAACTCAAGATGATAGTTTTTCTCGGGCGAGCTTATTGTTCCGCAGGCGATAAAAACGCCGCGCAAAAACGCGCCGAAGCAACAGTCCTCCGGAAGATTCGCTCTGTTGATGCGCAAAGAAATGTCGCTTTCGCTGTGGCCGAAAAATTCGAGGATTCGTTTTCTGTCCGCTTCGTCGGCAACAGAAACCGTGTATTTTGACACGCCCGACGAGACGGACGGAGTAATATCAAAAAGCTCTTTTATAACATCGCAGTAGAGCTTCGCGATATTCTCGTTCTCGGTGACAAAGGATATCTCGGAGACGGAAAACATTCTGCCGAAGAGCAGCATTCCGTAGGCTCTTGCCTGCGCGCAGCAATCCGAAAGCACAGGCACCTGCGCGAGCTCCTGCTTGACATCCGATGAGAACGACACGGTTTTTCCTCCTATTTTTTCATATCGCGGTGCTGAACGGTCGCGATGCAGCCGATTTTTTCAAGATGAGCTTTCAGTAATTCCGCAAAGACGACCGAGCGGTGCCTACCGCCGGTGCAGCCGACGGAAATGACCAGCTGGCTCTTGCCCTCTTTGCGATAAAGCGGGATAAGATAATCGAGCAGGTCGCAGAGCTTTGCTTCGAGTCCCCTCGCCTCGTCCCACTTGAGCACATAGTCCCTGACGGGGTCTTCAAGCCCGGTATGCTGTTTTAGCTCCTCAACATAAAAAGGATTCGGCAGACAGCGCACATCGAACATCAGATCGGAATCGTTCGGGATGCCGTATTTGAAGCCGAAGGACACGCAGTGAACTTTGAGAGCGTTGCCGGGATTGTCAAGAAACATCTCACAGATGCGGTTCTTGCAATCTGTCGGGGTCATATGCGAGCTGTCGATAACATAGTCGGCGATGCTCTTCGCAGGCTCGAGAATGCTGCGCTCTGCAGCGAGGGCATCGTTTATCGAGCCGTTATATTTATCGAGCAGAGGGTGCTTGCGCCTTGTCTCTTTATAGCGGCGGATAAGCACATCGTCGGAGGCATCGATAAACAGAAGCTTTGTGTCGCACTTGAGCTCCTTGAGCTCGACGATGGCGTTGAACAGATCGCCGAACGACGCGCCGACGCGGATATCGGTAACAATGGCGACCTTTTCTCTTTTTTCGCGGGAATTGAGCAGAAGCTGCGCGAAGGTCGGCATAAGCTTCGGCGGCATATTATCCACGCAGAAATAGCCTATATCCTCAAGCGCGTCAACTACTCTCGATTTTCCTGCTCCGGAAAGTCCGGTAACGATAGTGATCTCCATTTTGTTTTCTCCTATAAAATCAGCCGATGAGTCTGATCTCCGTTTCGAGCGTTACGCCTGTCTGAGCCTTGACGCGCGCCTGGACGTGCTTAATAAGGCTGAGAATATCGGACGCAGTAGCGCCGCCGCGGTTGATTATGAATCCCGCGTGCTTCTCGCTGACCTGCGCGCCGCCGACGCTGACGCCCTTGAGTCCGCACTGTTCAATGAGTGCGCCCGCAAAATGACCCTCGGGGCGCTTGAATGTGCTGCCCGCGCTGGGATATTCAAGCGGCTGCTTATCCCTGCGGCGGGAAATGATATCGTGCATGGTATTTTTTATCTGCTCCGGGTCGCCGGGAGTCAGGCGAACGGAGGCGGCGGTTATGACAAGGCCGCTGTCCTCATATGCGCTGTGGCGATAAGAGAGCTGCATAGCCTCGTTGTCAAGCTCGCCGGCAGTTCCGTCTGGCGAAACATATTCGCTGTTTATGAGCACATCCTTCATCTCGCCGCCGTAAGCTCCTGCGTTCATGAACACCGCGCCGCCGACGGTTCCGGGTATGCCATAGGCAAACTCGAGACCCGAGAGCGAATTTTCGAGCGCAAAGGAGCAAAGCTGAGCGAGGCTCGCGCCGCTCTGGGCGCGAACGGTGTTTTCATCGGTCAGGGTTATCCCGCACTGCTTGCCGGTGAATATAACGGCGCCTTTTATGCCCTTGTCGCTGACGAGGACATTGCTGCCCTTACCGAGGACGAACACCGGGATATCCTCTTTTTCGCAGAAACGGACAAGCCTGGCGGTCTGCCCGGCGTCCTCGGGAGAGAGGAACAGCTCGGCAGGGCCGCCGACTTTAAAGCTCGTATAATTTTTCATTGACACTCCGCGCTCGGCACTGCATTCGAGCGAGAGGGCGTATTTTTCCAACGCTTCGATATTATTCATAATATCTCCAATATGTCGGCCGCACTGGCGGCGGTTATTTATCTGTCGAGCAGAGCGGCGCCGATGAGTCCGGCGTCGTTGCCGAGTTCGGCAGAGATTATCTGAGTCTGAACCTTTGCATGGATGCTGTATCTCTCACGCTCGACCATCTTTCTCAGCGGAACGAGCAGGTTCTCTTTTTCATGGCCGATGCCGCCGCCGATGCAGATCATATCTGGCTGAAGGGCGTTGACGACATTCGTTATGCCGGTTGCGAGATAGAAAATATACTGATTGACGACTTTTTTAGCAGTCTCGTCGCCTGCACGCATGGCATCAAAAGAAGTTCTGCCGTTGACGCGGCTGATATTGTTACCGACGAGATCCCACATGGCGGTATAGGGATCGTGGCGCATGGCATCTTTAGTCTGGCGGATAAGCGCGGTGGCGGAAGAATAGCTCTCCCAGCAGCCTCTGCGTCCGCAGGGACAGGGCTCCCCGTGGTAGACGATGCGGCCGTATGTGAGGCCGTTTCCCTCGCGGATGTTGACCTTGCCGCCGTCCGAGACGATGACCATATGACCCATCTCGCCCGCGGCATCGTTGACGCCGGTGACGAGCTTACCGTCTATGACAATACCGCTGCCGACTCCGGTTCCGAGAGTGATGGCGACAAAGCTGTTGACTCCCTTGCCTGCGCCCGCCTTTGCTTCGCCGAGCGCGGCGCAGTTCGCGTCGTTGTCGAGATAGATAGTCTTCTTGAGTCTCGACTCAAGGATATCGCGCGCGGGAACATTATCGAAAGCGAGGTTATTCGCATATTCGATAACGCCGTTCTTCTTGTTGACCGAACCGGGGGTTCCGATACCTACGCTGACAACATCGTTCATGGTGATGCCCGCATCTATAACAGCAGCCTCGACAGCCTTGGCAACATCTTCAAGAATGGCTTCCGCCGCGCGGGGGCAATTTGTCTTGAGCTTGCCTCTGCCGATGATTTTCATTTCTTCATTGATGACGCCGGCAACGATATTCGTGCCGCCGAGATCGACTCCTACTCTGTACATTTTTTTACCTCCAGATAGACAGTTTCTCTTTCCCTGTCTTTTTATATCAGAAATCATGCCAGACTTCAAGTTCCTTCTTCTCGGGAACTATATCATCCGTCATGCCGAGCGAATGCAGCAGCTCGCGCGCCGCATTATAGCCCATTTTCTTTTGCCTGTTATTCATCGCCGCCGCTTCGATTATTATCGAAAGGTTTCGTCCGGGTTTGACCGGAACGACGGTCAGCGGAATATTTATGCCGAGTATCTCGACATACTCGTTATCGAGGCCGAGGCGGTCATAGACCTTTTCATTATCCCACGGCTCGAGCTGAACGACCATATCGATTTTCTCGGTCATTTTGACAGCGCCCATACCGAATATCCTGCGGGCGTTTATTATGCCGACGCCGCGCAGTTCGATAAAGTGGCGTATATTATCCGGTGCACTGCCGACGAGCGTTCTCGAAGAGACGCGGCGAATCTCGACCGCGTCATCCGCTATCAGTCGGTGACCGCGCTTTATAAGCTCAAGAGCAGTCTCGCTCTTGCCGACGCCGCTGTCACCGAGGATCAGGACACCCTCGCCGCTGACTTCGACAAGCACGCCGTGGCGCGTGATGCGCTGGGCGAGCTCGACGCCCAGATATGATATAAGAGTTGACATACAGCCGGAAGTGGAATCCGGGCTTGTCAGGATCGGCACAGAATATTTCTGCGCATATTCGCGCAGCTTATCCGGGCACTCGAGCGAACGGGTGATAACGACGGCGACGGGCTCGGTCGCCATCAGCCGCTCCATGCTCGCCGCGGCGGCATCCTCATCGAGGCTCGAAATATAGTTCATCTCGGCGAGGCCGAGGAACTGGATACGCTCGGCATCGAAATACGCGCTGTAGCCTGCGAGCATAAGCCCGGGGCGGTTGACATCCTGCGATGTGACATAGACATCCTCGACGGGCTTGGGCGCATAAAGTATCCCGAGTGAATTATCTTCCACTACTTTTTTGAGTGAAACGGAATATTTACCCATACTTCTCTCCTGTAGTTCTCCAATTGAAGAAATGATAGTGCATACGAATTATATTATAATAGATTTGGGCAAAAGTTCCAATACCTTTTTGACTTTTTTTGAAGTTTTGGGAAGCTTTTTTTAATATTTTCAGCGGGACGGCAGAAGGATTTGGAGAACGGGAAAAATGGAGCGGAGCAGAAGCGATATTGAAAAGATTTTGTTCCGCTCATGCGGCATCGGGTCATCGAGGTCGCCGCGCCATACAAAGGCTGATTAATTTGTTTGGTTCACAGAGAAAGCGAGCCGGAAGAGAAGCTCTCTCCCGGCCGATATCCGTTTCTATGTTAGACGTCCGTTTCTCTGATTCCGAGGCTGACGGAAAGAGCCTGATCCACCCTGCCCATATCCGCACCGCCGAGCGCGCCCATTTTTTCCTTAAGACGCTTTTTGTCGAGCGTGCGCACCTGCTCGAGCAGGACTATCGAATCCTTGGCAAGTCCGCAGCCATCCGCATTGACTCTTATATGAGTGGGAAGGTTGGTCTTATACTTCTGGCTGGTTATCGCCGCGGCTATGACCGTCGGGCTGAAGCGATTGCCGACATCGTTCTGAACTATCAGCACGGGTCTTATCCCGCCCTGCTCGGAGCCGATGACGGGACTCAGATCAGCGTAGTATATATCTCCCCGTTTTACTGTCATTTTTAATCACTCTCCGTTTTTATTGTCCGGCAAGAGTATTTTTGCCTGACAAAAGCGCGATTAAACATTAACTTGTTATTCGGGGAGCAAAAATTTCAAGTCAGTCCATTATATGTCCTGTTTTTATTTGGGTGAGACATTGCGAAACTCCGCAGTCAGCAGGGCTTTCGGTATTTCGAGGCTCTGCGGCAAGCCGTTATCGCCGCGTCGCAGAGTGAAATCCACGCCCGAGACGGTGCCTTTCGTCTCCCACGCGTCGCCCATATGTACGGTATGTGTATTCGCCGTGTCGGACGAAGTTTTGAGCGTTTTTGTTATCAGCTCGCCCACCCCGCTCTGCGGCAGGGATGAGAGATCCGCAGAAAAAGTCAGATTGCCGTAGCTGAATGTGCAGGTCGAGCCGCTGAGCTTCACTTTCAGGCCGCGAACGGTTGCCGGGGAAGTGAACTCAAGCTGAGCTTCGGCGAGCGAAGTCTGATCGTACTTTGCCTCATACTCGCGCTCGCCGTTTATGATATACAAATCGGCTGTGAACGCAGTCGGGATATCCGGCGGCTGGTCTTTGCTGTTTTTCAAAGGTGCGTTTTTGCATCCGAGAAGAGACAAAACAAGCAGCAAGCTTAAGATAAACGGAAAAATTCGTTTCAAGCTATCACTCCAATTGCCCGTTACCTCTCCAGGGTTCGCAGCACGCGCGGCAGAGCGGCTATGCAGTCGGAGGCGAGCATCGATGAGAGCGACAGTTCGCGCGCCGCGGCATCTCCGGCGGCACCGTGGATATATGCGCCGAGCACCGCCGCATCAAACGGATACACGCCCTGAGCGAGGAGCGCCAAAATAATGCCCGAGAGCATATCTCCGCTGCCGCCCTTTGCCATGCCCTGATTGCCGGTGACGTTGATATACGCGTCACGCCTGCCCGCGCCGGTTATTACCGTGCTCGCGCCCTTGAGCAGGAGCACAACGCCGTATTCATCGGCGAAGCGGCGGGCGACATTCACCCGGTCGCGCTCGATATCGGCGATACTCATGCCGGTAAGGCGGGACATCTCGCCGGGGTGCGGAGTGAGGATAACGGGAGCTTTGATATTTTTCAGTATATCTATATTTGCGGCGAGCGCATTTATGCCGTCGGCATCTATAATCATGGGCTTTGTGCAGTTTTGCACGAGCGCCGAGACGAGTTCTTTCGTATGGAGATTGAGTCCGAGACCGCATCCGACGAGCACAGCCGAGGATTTTTCAGCCTGTTCGAGCAGCGCGGGTATCGCGCCGGACGAGAAAGTTCCCGCCTCG
>ENA-OOYX01000956-OOYX01000956.1-human-gut-metagenome-genome-assembly--contig:-NODE-956-length-14332-cov-1.598585_pt1 | contig 14332 bp, 10 predicted proteins | sample MGYA00241182_ERZ501387 | MGnify/ENA primary metagenome ERZ501387 (study PRJEB25962, sample SAMEA2042740) | human gut metagenome | biome: human gut; feature: human-associated habitat; material: faeces...
GAATGACTTGAGTGTTTATCCTTCCTATTATGAGCCTTGGGGGTATACTCCTTTGGAAAGTCTGGCATTTAAAGTACCTACGCTTACTACTACACTGGCAGGTTTTGGTTTGTGGGTAAAAGAACATTATAACATGAACCATCCGGGAATTGAAATTGTTCACCGGGAAGATGGAGATACCAGCAGTGTAACTATGGCTATTGCTGAATGGGTGCAGGAGTATGTCAAAATCGCTCCGGAAGATCGGCTGAAAAATCGGGAAAACGCCAAAGATGTGTCCCGGATAGCTTTATGGGATAATCTGATTAATTATTATAAGCAGGCATACGGCATTGCTATGGATCAGGTGAATGAACGGCTGAAAGAGTTACCTATGAGCGATCTGAACCGGAATGTTTCTTATATTGAAAAACAGCTGACTGTGAATAATCCGAGTTGGGTCAGCGTTATGATTCACCGGTCAATACCCGAAAAGTTGATGGCTTTGGAGGAATTGTCCAAGAATCTTTGGTGGTGTTGGCATGATGAAGTCCGTGAGCTGTTCCGGATGATAGATGTGGACAAATGGCGGGAATGCGGGCATAATCCAATTGTTTTATTGGATTCTATCTCCTTGAATCGTTATAAGCAGTTGGAAAATGATGCAGCTTTTGTAAAAAAACTGAATGAAGTATATCAGCATTTTCAGGAGTATATGGCTGCCAAAGACAATATGTCCGGTAATGGAGTGGCTTATTTCAGTATGGAGTATGGGTTGCATACTTCTTTGAAAATTTATTCCGGCGGTCTGGGTATTCTGGCCGGGGATTATTTGAAAGAAGCCAGTGATAAAGGAACTAAAATCACTGCTGTGGGTCTGCTTTACCGGTATGGTTATTTTACACAGAAATTATCTGCAACCGGAGAACAGGAAGCTGAATATGAGGCACAGGATTTTATGAAAATAGCGGTTTCTCCTGTTCGGGATAATGAGGGGAATTGGCAACTGGTGAGCCTGGTATTCCCGGGGCGTAATGTATATGCCCGGATTTGGAGAGTGGATGTCGGACGAATAGAATTGTATTTGTTGGATACTGATTTTGAAGATAATTTGCCGGAAGACCGGATGATTACACATCATTTGTATGGCGGGGATTGGGAAAACCGTTTGAAACAGGAATTGCTGTTGGGATGCGGTGGTATTCAGGCATTGCGGAAATTGGGTATTGATGCAGCTACTTATCATTGTAATGAAGGACATGCAGCTTTTACTGGGCTGGAACGTCTGAAAGAATATATCATTGAGCAACACTTGTCTTTCCAGGAAGCACTGGAAGTAGTACGTTCGTCTTCGTTATTTACAACCCATACACCAGTGCCTGCCGGACATGACGCTTTTTCTGAAAATATGTTGCGAACCTATATCTCGCATTATGCAGATCGGTTGAAGATCAGTTGGGAACAATTATTGGGATTGGGTAAAATCAATGTTGCTGATCCCAATGAGAAGTTTTCTATGAGTTTCCTGGCTGCTAATATGGCTCAGGAAGTGAATGGGGTAAGCTGGTTACATGGTGAAGTCAGTAAGGATATTTTTAAAGGCATGTGGCCGGGATATATGCCTGAGGAGTTACATATCAGCTATGTGACAAACGGAGTGCATTATCCGACCTGGACTGCTCCGGAATGGAAGAAAATAGAAGAACATCTTTTTGGTGAGGATTTTAAGAATCACCATTATGATAAAAAGTGTTTTGAGGAAATTTTCAATGTTCCGAATACGATCATTGCTGAAGTTCGTTCCGCACTTCGGAAGAGGTTGATTGATCATATCAAAAACCATTTGTTGACAGATGGGGTTGCTGCTTCTTATTTTACACCGCGTCAGGTGATTAAAATACAGGAAACTTTGCGGGATGATATTCTAACTATTGGTTTTGCCCGTCGTTTTGCGACTTATAAACGGGCCCATTTGTTATTCCGTAATTTGGAAAGATTGGATGAGATTGTAAATAATCCTGAACATCCGGTGCAGTTTATTTTTGCCGGGAAAGCCCATCCTGCCGATAAAGCAGGTCAGGATCTGATCAAACGGATTGTTGAAGTGTCCAAATATCCGCAATTCCTGGGTAAGATTGTTTTCTTGCCGAATTATGATATGGATTTAGCGAAAAAGCTGGTACAGGGAGTAGATGTTTGGATGAATACCCCGACCCGTCCTCAGGAAGCTTCAGGGACAAGTGGCGAAAAAGCAGCTATGAATGGAGTGATGCATTTCAGTGTGCTTGATGGTTGGTGGGTAGAGGGGTATCGTCCTGATGCTGGCTGGATGTTACCGATGAAGCGTACGTTTGAAAATCAGGCCATGCAGGATGAGCTGGATTCTGAGATGATTTATAATATCATCGATGATGAGATCGCTCCTTTGTTCTATGATAAAGATGAAAGCGGAGTGTCGCCGAAATGGATCAAGACCATAAAAAATACGATAGCCTATGTTGCTTCTAATTTTACCACTAACCGGATGTTGGAAGACTATGAACGGCAATATTATATTCCGATGTCGGCACGTTACAAGAAGATGATTGCTGATAATTATGCTATGGCAACTGAAATTACGGAATGGAAGAATAAGATTTCCCGGGAGTGGGATAGTATTGAGTTGATCGGTTTGAATTTACCTAATCGTTCTAAGCAAATTATTTCTTTAGGAAAGTCTTATTATGGGGAAGTAAAATTGGAGATCGGCGAATTGGATATGCATGAGGTAGGAGTGGAATTGGTAGCAGCAGAACAAAAAGACGGTCAATTGATTATCCGGGAGAAACATGATTTTACTCCGATATCGCAGGAAGGAAGTATAGCCATGTACCGTATTGATGTGACAGCTGATTCTCCGGGGCTATTGATGCTTGCAATCCGTATTTATCCGAAGAGTGAATTACTGCCTCATCGTCAGGATTTTGCTTTGGTAAAATGGTTGTAGGGCATTTGTAATCGATTATTTATAAACCGTTACGGACATTCATTGAAATGTACGTAAGGGAGAGTATAAATGAATGAGCTAACGCCAGTTTAAGGGAAGAAACTGGTGTTCAGCTCATTTTAATTTGATAGGATAAGATGTGGGATTCTGGAAAGTTTCCTTTGGAGTACTAAAATGACAAAAGAAGCACCAAAAATTTTTATTACAAGTGATCGGTAAAAAAGATTCAAGAGTTAAACCGGTGTTTTTCATAAAAGACTAAGCGGAAGGTGGTGCCTTCTCCGAGCTTACTGTTTTCTGTGATATTACCCTGATGCAGGGTCATGATTTGCTTGCAAAGGCTGAGGCCGATACCGGAACCTCCGGGTTTGGTAGTGAAAAAAGGAACAAATATTTTGTCGATGGCTTCGGGTACGATTCCCATTCCATTGTCACAAACACTGATGACAGTTTTATCCGGGTATTTGATAGCTGAAATATGGATGTGGGCAGATGAATTTGTTGTATAATCTTCTGCATTATGAATCAGATTAATTAATACCTGTTCTATCTGGATGCGGTCGGCATAGATTTGAAGTCCGGGATCCGGATTGGTGAAATGGTACTGAACTGTTGGAATATGGTGTAGTTTTTGTAAATCTGAGAATAATTCCTGAACATAGATCAGGGTTGGTTCGGGTTGTGGTATGCGGGTCAGTTTACGATAGTTTTGTACAAATTCCAGTAATCCCTTACTTCTTCTGTGAATGGCTTGCAAGGCCTGATGGCTTATGGAGGGAGTATCTTCGTCTTTATGATTTGCTGCATCTCTTTCGAGTAAAGTTTCTGACAGGGAAATGATCGGTGCCATTGAATTCATGATCTCATGGGTGAGTTTTTGCCAGGCTTCAATTTCATTGTTTTCCAATACGGAATGAAGGTTTTTTAAACTGATCAGGGATAATGTTTTTCCTTTTACGCGGAATAGGATGGTGTTGAAGGCGATTTCCCGGATGTGTCCTTCCTGTTCCAGGCGGACTACTTTTATTTCACCTGCTTTCAGGTTTAACAAGGTTTCCGGGAGGTTTTCCTGCACATTTTGTAAATCTGATAATTGATGCAGGGATTTTAGTTGTAATTCCCGGAGGGTGGCCTGATTGTACCATTCGATCTGGTGGTGGTGATTCAAGACAATTAAACCCGAATCAATAGTACTTAATAAAGTATTGTAATAGAGCTGATTTTCTTCCAGAGAACAGAGTTTGGCCCGAAAGACGGTAAGTGCTTGTTCCATTGCTGCCGAGAGGGAGGAAGGAATACCTTTCTGCCCTTTCCGGTTGAAAGAGAAAGAAAAATCACTGAAGTGTATGGCTGAGATCAGTTTTTTTAAGGCTTCTGTTTGTTGCTGTTGGTATCGGTTTATATTAGCAATGACAAGCAATAGTAATAAAAGAAAGAAAAAGGAACAAAACCAAAGACCTTGCATGTACAAATATCCCATAATCAATGAGAATAAGATGAGCAGCAAGCTCTGGCAGATGGAAATTATACTTTGCCGGTGAATATTCATATCAGTTAAAGTAAGCCGTATTTTTCTAATTTTCGGTATAAGGCAAAACGGGTGATCCCTAATAATCCCGCTGCCTGACTGATGTTACCCTCGCTGATTTTCATTGCTTTATGAATGGCTTTTTCCTCCAGTTCTTTCAGGTTTAACGTGCCGGGATCTGTTTCGGGATTATTCCGGTAAGGGCGGAGCATAAAATTCTCCGGTTGCAGTTTCCGGCCTGTTGCCAGAATGACAGCCCGCTCAACTGCATGTTGTAGTTCGCGTACATTGCCGGGTTTAATAATTTTTGTTGGGTTTCCCGGTTGAGGCCATTGATTTCTTTTTTGTATTTATAACTATATATTTTCAGAAAATGATCGGCTAATAACAAAATGTCACGCCCTCTCTCGCGTAGAGGAGGAATTGGGATTTCAATGGTATTAATCCGGTAAAGCAGATCTTGACGAAAGGTTCCTTCTGTGATCATCTGGTGAATATCGGCGTTGGTAGCACAAATGAGCCGGATGTCAATGGGACGTGCCTGCGTAGAACCCAGGCGTGTAATCTGGCGTTTCTCAAGGGTAGTAAGTAATCTTGCCTGCATGGGCAGTGAGAGATTACCGATTTCGTCCAGAAAAAGAGTACCTCCGGATGCTGCTTCAAGTCGTCCTGCCTTGTCCTTACGGGCATCTGTAAAGGCTCCTTTTTCATAGCCAAACAGCTCACTTTCAAACAGTTCCGCAGGGATTGCTGAACAATTTACATGAACAAAGGGCCTGTCCTTTCGCACACTGGTCTTATGGATCCGCTTTGCCAGCATAGTCTTGCCGGTTCCGCTCTCCCCTGTGATCAGTATGGTGGTTGGATAATCTTTTACTTTTGCTACTACTTCTTCAATTTTCTGGACTGCCCGGTCTGCTGCAGGCAGGATCTCGTCTGCCGGCTGCTTCGTTTCTTTTTTCAGTTCTCTTTCATTTTTTAACAGTTCCCGGATCTTTTTCAGTATCGTATCAAGATCACAGGGCTTTTCAATAAAATCATCTGCCCCGTTTTTCATGGTCTGTACTGCACTGGAAATATCAGGCTCATCGCTCATTACGATCAGATACATTTCCGGGCAAAGTTCTCTGAGATAATGGATCTGGTCCATCTGACTGGTCTGCTCTAAATACAGATCCAAAAGCAGCATGTCGATCTCTTCTGTGGTACATTTATGGATCAGTTCTTCTGTTGTGGACACAGCGCTTACAGAAAAACCGTATTTGGAAAGTCCGGCACAAAACATGCGGTTGGCAATTTCAGAATGGTCCGCCACCAGTATCCGTTTCATGGTAAGTGTTTCTCCCATTTTCCTCTACCTCCGGTCCTTTCTACGAACAGGGAAATTTCACTGTCCGCACGCTGCCTCCGTCCTCTCTCTCCTGGGTGAACAGCTGTCCACCGCAGTCCAATACCATTTTTTTCGCCATAAGGAACGGAATATCGATCTGCCCTTTTTCCCTTCCGTTAATCTGAAGGCACAATTGACGGTCATCTAAAACATTTCCGCTTCCCTCATGTTCAAAATCTACTACGATCTCTCCTGCCTGGTCATCATAATGACTATCTACCTGGATCTTTCCTTTTTCCTTTGCATTGTCAAAGGCACTGAACAGAAGGTTAAAAAAGATCTGCTGGATATCCGCATTTTCCGCCCGTACTAATGGCAGATCTGCACCCATTTTTGTTTCAATACTCAGTTTCTTCTTTGTCCTCTGTGTATACAACGCAGAAACACAGTTTTTCAGCACCTCATTTACATCGATCTGACCATAGGTATTTTCCTGGGTCAGGTTGGAAAATGAAAGCATCCGGTTATTGATCTGCAGGATATGATTTACTTCTTCTTTTATATAGGTAAGAAGTTCTTTTGAGTCCTTGTTATCTCCCACTGCATCGGTCAAAAGGCTGGCACATCCTTCAATGTTCATCAGAGGGGTACGCATTTCCTTTGCTGTCTCAAAATTAATATTGCCTGCCATACGGAAATTCTGCCTCTGGGTCGCCCGTCTTTTATTGATGAAATCATGGGTAATGTCGGTTGCCACCACTACGACACAGCCTACTCTTCCCTTGCTGCTTCGCAAAGGTGTCAGTATAAATTTGTAAATAGAAAAGCCAAATTCATTTTCCGTCCCGTTTACGATCATACGTGGAAGAACGATCTTTTCTTTCTGGGAAAGGACCTGCTTCACTGCTTTGATGAGGGATAACATTTCTCCGGAAGGTGTCTGGCTTAAGTTATTTCCAAAAAGAGCCTTTGCCTCATCATTGGCAGAAACAATGTTATTATCCTCATCTACTACAGCAATACAGCCTTCCGAGCTTTCCAGGATACTGTTTAAATAGTTTTTCTCCTGGATCAGTTCATTTTCCAGAAGCACTCTCTGCTGGCCTACGGCACTGTACAGCTCGTACCATTTTACATCTCTTGCATCAAAGGGCTTATCCTTCCTGCAATGCAGAAAGAAAACGCAGTTTCCCTTGTCTGTCTGACGAATAGAGTAGATCAGGAAATTCCATTCTTTATAGGTATAAGTCATAGATTTGTTATGGATCAGGCTGTCCCATTCCACACAATTTCTTACAAACTCCAAAGGAACATCATTGCCGATCCCATGAATATCATTATAATTATCCAGATATCCCCGCCCGCCGGGAGATAGGAGCATAATGCCGTACCAGTCACTGGCCAGCAGATCCGCGATCCCGTTTTCCTGATAGCGAAGGATTGTTTTTTCAGAATTATAGCTTTCGTCGTTTTTTATAAGCATAGCAGTGTTCTCCTTTATATCTGTATGATAATTTATAAAGATAATTCCCAATTTTTTACTATTATTATCCTATCGTAAAGGATTTTTCCTGTCAACTTTTACAGACACAGCTTTGTTTTCTGTTATAACTGTAAACACAGGGACTGTTCTGAAACAGCACAGTCCCTGACATTTTGATGTTCTCCGAAAGAACATTATAATTTATTTCGCTGCACCCTGGCTGCGCAGTGCTTCTACCTGTTCTTTTGTATAACCAACTTCTCCCAGAACGGCTTCTGTATCACGGCCGATCTCTCCTGTCTTTTCATACTTGCTCTTGGTATCGTAAGCAGAAAATTCAATCGGAACAGTCGGCATAGCAACCTTCTTTCCGCTTGGGAACTCTACATCCTGTACGAATTCGTTTGCAATAGCCTGCTCATCTGTAGCCAGATCTTTTAAGTGACCGATCTTACCTACTACAATGTTTAATCCTGCGATCAGATCTACCCATTCATCTCTGGTCTTGGTCTTGAAATATCCCCGCAGGATCGGCATAAACTCATCCAGATGCTGCTGTACAGCAGAAATGGTGTTAAATCTTTCATCATCTAACATATCGTCTCTGCCAAACAGATGGAAGATCTTGCGATATGCGTCTGCGTAATCTACAACACCGATCATCAGCCATTCACCGTCAGAGCACTCATACTGCCAGCCAAAGGGGTTAGCAGGATGATCCTTGTCTTTCGGGAATTTATTGCCATACTGGGTAGAAACAACCGCTGCATTGTTGTACCAGATGGAGCTGCCCATTAAGGAAGAAGATACCAGAGTACCCTGCCCCGTTTCTCTCTTGGAGATCAGAGCTGCCAGGGTTCCTGCACACAGGATAGAACCTACCATGGCATCACCGGCACCTGTTGGAGCTAAGAACGGGAAGTTTCCTTCAGTTCCCCAGTCCATCATGGATCCGGAGCGTGCCCAGAATGCAACCGAGTCAAAACCAGGCTTTGCAGCATCCGGTCCCTTGTATCCATATCCGGTAAAGTGTACATAGATCAATCCCGGATACAGTTTCTTCATAGAGTCATAGTCAAATCCCAGTTTGGTCAGTGCGCCCATACGCATATTGGTGGCAAAGATCTCTGCTGAACCGATCAGCTTGATCAGTGCTTCTTTTCCATCCGGATCTTTTAAATTTAATGCTACAAACTTCTTATTTGCATTTGGAACCATGAAAAATGGATTTTCTTCATCTGTAATCGGGCATTTCTGATTGCGTCCTACAATTCTCCATGCGTCACCTTTTACATTTTCAACCTTAATTACTTCTGCGCCCCAGTCTGCCAGCATTCTTGTAACGCTGGGTACTGCAAAATGAGTACCCAGTTCTACTACTTTCAGGCCCTGTAAGGGCAGTTTACGTTCTTCAGCCATAATCATTCACCTCTTAAAAGTCATGTGGTCACTACTGTGGAATTACATAACCCATTTCTTCGATCTGCTTCTTGCTGCTGATATTAGACATAAAGTATAACAGTGCTACTACTACCATTAATACTGCAAAGATGATCCATGCCATACGGTAGGTACCAGTTACGTCAAATACAAATGCTGCGATGGTCGGTCCAATGATCTGTCCAACGTTTCCTGCCATGTTCATCCAGCCGTTCATAACGCTGAATTCCTTATCACCAAAGTTATGTACTGTGATCAGTGCAGGGATAACAGAAGGAACAGCACCACCGATCATGTAGAATAAAGTCATACCCTTTGTAAAGCCCATGTTGGTTGCTGCCAGTGCCATGCAGATAAATACGCCTGCGTAGAACAATGGAGCCAGTACAGCAGTTCTCTTAATATGAAGAACATCAGAGAATACACCTAATAAGAACTTACCTAAGATCATGGTTCCTAAAGCACCGGAGTAAACTAATGCTGCGGAGGCCTTGTCACCTGTTAAGTCTGTGAAGTAAGCTACACACTGTGAGTTAAATGCGGATGCGCCGATCATGGTAACCATAGCTGCCATCCACTGGAACCACCAGCGGCTTGTCTTTAATGCCTGAGTACCTGTGATACCTGTCTTCTGTGTGGAAACACCGCCTGCTTTTGCTACTTCTTCCGGAGAAGGATCGCCTACACGTACTTCAAATCCCTTGTCACTTGGCATACTTACAACCAGGATCAGAGCAATCGGGATCATTAAAGCATTTACACCTGCCATTGCAAGGTAAGCTGTACGCCAGCCGCTGCCTGCGATGATCTTACTGATAAAGTTTACCCATACCAGAGCACCTGCACCACTACCTAACATACCGATAGACATTGCAGTACCTTTTACCTTAGGTCCGAACCAGTTACTGATCATGATACCTACAGGAAGGTTGGTTGCGCCAGCCCATGCAAAGCCCTGGATACCGGACAGTAATAAGAACTGCCACATAGCGGTTGCACGGGACATTCCCAGATAGCACAGGGAAGCCAGGCCTACACAGCCTGTAAGTACATATTTAACAGGATACTTTTTGTAGATCTTTCCAATAAAGGAAGAACCGATGAGCATACAGATGGTAAGCACGGTATTGGTCTGTGTGTAAACCGTTCTTGTTACGCCCAGTTCTTCACAGATCGGGGTATAGAATAAGGAAGTACAGTTTGCTTTAATTACATAACAGATAAACATGGTCATAAATCCGCAGATCAGCATGACCCAGCCATAATAGAAACGGCCATCAACATTAATGATACTCTTTTTCTCCATGGTATCTCTCCTATCTACCTACAAATTCCGGTTTCTTTTTTTCGCAGAATGCTTCAACAGCGATCCTGTAATCTTCTGTCTTGCTGCAGATGAACTGAGCTTCTACTTCTTCCTGCATGCAGGCATTTAATTCTCTCATAGTGCAGCTGTTGATCATTCTCTTGATCTGTGCATAGGCAACTGCAGGTCCCTGGGAATATTTCTTGATATATTTCTTTACCAGATCTTCCAGTTCTTCCTTTGGAGCTGCTGCTGTGATCATTCCCCATTTTGCTGCGTCTGCACCTGTAAAACGGCGTCCACCCATTAACAGGTCTGTGGCTCTTGCACGGCCCACATTCTTTGTAAGCATATGGGTGATACCACAGTCCGGAACGAAACCGATATTTACAAAAGCAAATACCATTTTTGCATCTTCTGCTGCCAGAGCAAAGTCGCAGCAAAGTGCCATGCTCATACCGGCTCCTGCAGCAGCGCCCTCGATCCAGGCAATGGTTGGCTTGTTGATGGTACGAAGACGCATCATGAATTCACCGCCTGCACGGATGCCTTCTTTTGTGGTATTGATGCCTTTATCCAGACGTTCCTTCATGCCTTTTACATTTCCGCCTGCTGAGAAGTTACCGCCGGCACCGCGAAGTACGATCACGCGGACTGTATCATCTTCCTCACACAGAGTCAGAGCGTCTACCAGATGATCCATAGTAGATACAGTTACCGGGTTCATGTTTGCCGGATTGTTTAATAAGATAGTAGCTACATTGTCTTCTCTTTCCAGAAGCACGTCTTCATATTCTTTCCAAAGCATCGTAATTCCCCCTTATTTTCAATCATTCTATCTGCTTTCTTAGTTTCTCTTTTTAGGCACTAAGGTTCCACCAATGATCATTCTCTGAATTTCGTTGGTTCCCTCAAACAGTGAGAAGATCCTTGCGTCTCTTAACAGTTTTTCTACCGGATATTCTCTGCTATAACCATAACCACCAAAAATCTGCAGTGCCTGATTTGCAACATCAAATACCATTTCAGATACACAGGTTTTTGTTACAGAACCTAACATTCCATCATAAATGCCTTTGTCGATCAGCTGTGCATTGTAGAAGAGCTGTGCTCTTGCTGTCTGAAGTCTGATCTCCATATCAGCCAGTTTAAACTTTATCGCCTGGCGGCTTGCAATTGGCTTTCCAAAAGTAACTCTCTGCTGTGCGTAGTCAACTGCCAGATCCAGTGCTCTCTGGGCTACACCTAAAGCAGATGCCATACCGGTAGGACGGGTTCTTGCAAGAAGTTTCTGGCTGATGGCAAATCCCTTGTTTTCTTCTCCGATCAGGTTTGTTGCAGGAATTCTTACATCCTGGAAAATAACATCTGTTGTGTTGGAAGTACGGATACCTAACTTGTCTTCTTCTTTTCCTACGCTGACACCTGGAGTATTGCGGTCAACAATGAAAAGGGAAATACCTGCGCTTCCAAGCTCCGGTGAAGTGGATGCTGCAACTGTGTAGATATCAGCAATACCACCGTTTGTGATAAAGCACTTGGTTCCGTTTAATACATACTCGTCACCGTCTTTTACTGCACGGCATTTTGTGTTACCCATATCAGAACCGGACTGTGGCTCGGTAAGGCACATAGCGGAGATCTGTCCCTCTGCCAGTCTTGCGCCGTATGCTTTCTTCTGCTCTTCTGTTCCTGCTAACAGGACCGGTTTGATACCAAAGGTAGATGCTGCAAAGGATGATGCAAAGCCTGCGTCTACATAGCCGATGGCTTCACGGATCAGACAGGTAGTAACTGCATCTAAGCCCAGGCCGCCGTACTCTTCCGGTACATCCATTGCAAAAAGTCCAAGTTCTCCCAGTTTCTTATGAAACTCCAGTGGATACTCTCCCTTAGCCTCGTACTCAGATACGTGTGGCAGATACTCCTTCATCAGAAAATCTTTTACCAGCTTCACCATATCTCTCTGGTCTTCTGTCATAAGTTGGTATTCACTCATACTTATTCTCTCCTTTCTTTTTTCGCAGATCCCTGTATCGTCTTTTTATTAACGAGTCTCTACTGCGAAACCTCACTTTTATATAGAGCAATATCCGTGCCAACTTTGATATTTTTTCAGCAGACTTTTTTCTTTTTCTCTCCTGCTTTTTAAAATGTGCTGTTCTTTCCTTATTAATAATGCACTCTTTTTGCCAAACATATCTTGTCTATTTTATCACATTTTGCACATCATCTTTCCAGAATTTGTTATTTTTTTGTTAATCCGGCATGTTCTTTCCGCTTTTTCTTTCCATGACCGGCAAAAAATTGCCGGTTTTTTTAGGGAAATCTGAAAAAATCACCGATTTTTCGTAGTTAATTTTTTGGCATAAAACTTGCTGTTTATTAAGGTGAACATCATTTATGTGAAAAGGAGCTGTGATTTATGAATATTCTCGTATGTGTAAAACAGGTTCCGGATACAACGGAAATAAAGATTGATCCGGTAACGAATACTCTGATCCGTAATGGAGTACCCAGCATCGTAAATCCTTTTGATGGCTATGCCTTAGAGGCAGCAGCCCGTATTAAAGACAAACATCCTGATACCAGGATCATCGTTTTAAGCATGGGACCGGAACAGGCTAAAAATGCATTAAAAGAATGCTTAGGAATTGCCGCAGACAAGGCATACCTCATCAGCGGACGCGCTTTTGGCGGTTCTGATACACTGGCAACCAGTTATATCCTTTCCTGCGCTATTAAAAAAGTAGCAGAACTGGAAGGCGGATTTGACGCTATCTTCTGTGGCAAACAGGCGATCGACGGCGATACCGCTCAGGTTGGACCGGAAATTGCAGAACATCTTGGACTGCCTCAGGTTACATATGCTCTGGAAGCAGAACTTACAGATGACGGACTTACGATCTTAAAGGAATGTGAAGACGCAAATCAGAAGATCGCTGTTTCTCTTCCATGTCTGGTTACTTTCACCAAACCAAGTTTTGATCCACGTTATCCTACCATCAAGCGGAAACTTGCTGCCAACCGTGCGGAAATTCCTGTTTTAGGAGAAGACGCATTCCCTGATATTGACAAGACCCGCATTGGTTTAAAAGGATCTCCTACTCATGTAAAGAAATCCTTTGTTCCGCCTCGCAAACAGGGCGGCGTTATGATCAAAGAAGAGTCAAATACGGCTTCTGCACAGAAACTTGTGGCAATGCTCAGTGAAGCCCACTTGATTTAATGAAGGAGGACACACAAATGGAAGCAAAGACAAAAGATCTTTGGGTATTTATTGAGACAGAGGAGGACGGAAGTCCTAAGAAAGTTGGTCTGGAGCTGTTAAATCCAGGTCGTCGTCTGGCTGACAAACAGGGAGGAAAACTGGTTGCTGTTGTGATCGGTGACAATATTGCTGCTTCTGTGGAAGCTGCCGGAAGCCATGGTGCTGATCAGGTGATCGCTGTAGAAGGACCGGAATACAAGTCCTATTCTACCGACGCTTATGCAAATGCGCTCTGCCATATGGTTGAAAAATACGGTCCGTCTACTCTTATGATCGGTGCAACTCCTAACGGCCGTGATATGGGTCCCCGTGTTTCCTGCCGTTTAAATACAGGACTGACTGCTGACTGTACTGCCCTTGACATTGACGAAGAAAGCGGAAATGTTGCATGGACCCGTCCTGCATTCGGCGGCAACCTGATGGCTACTATCATGTGTCCGGATCACCGTCCACAGATCGGTACCATCCGCCCAGGCGTATTTAAAAAAGCAGATGTAACAGAAAATAAGGCAGAAGTGATCCGTGAAGATTATCACGTAGATACTGCTGATATCCGTACAAAGATCCTTGAGACCATCCGTGAAGCTGCTTCTGAGGCAGTGGATTTAGAAGGTGCAGAAGTGATCGTATCCGGCGGCCGTGGTGTTGGCGGTCCGGATGGATTTAAAGTCTTAGAGGAACTGGCAAATGTTTTAGGCGGCACTGTAGGCGCTTCCCGTGCAGCTGTTGACTCCGGATGGATCGGCCACAGCCACCAGGTAGGACAGACCGGTAAGACGGTTGCTCCTAAGCTTTATATTGCCTGCGGTATTTCCGGTGCGATCCAGCATGTAGCCGGAATGAGCGGTTCTGACACCATTATCGCCATCAACAAAGATCCGGAAGCTCCTATTTTCGGCATTGCTGATTACGGTATTACAGGTGACTTGTTTGAAGTTGTTCCTGCTCTTACTGCAGAGATCAAAAAATTAAAAGAACAGTAAAACGCCCTCTCATCTCTTTTCCCCTG
>ENA-OOYX01000964-OOYX01000964.1-human-gut-metagenome-genome-assembly--contig:-NODE-964-length-14208-cov-2.021480_pt1 | contig 14208 bp, 12 predicted proteins | sample MGYA00241182_ERZ501387 | MGnify/ENA primary metagenome ERZ501387 (study PRJEB25962, sample SAMEA2042740) | human gut metagenome | biome: human gut; feature: human-associated habitat; material: faeces...
ATGAGAGGGAGAAAACATGAGGAGAAATGACATTCACAAAGTATTGATTATCGGTTCCGGTCCAATCATTATCGGACAGGCGTGTGAGTTCGATTATTCGGGAACACAGGCGTGCAAGGCACTGAGAAAACTCGGCTATGAGATTGTGCTGGTCAATTCCAATCCGGCTACGATTATGACGGATCCGGAGACAGCAGATGTGACTTATATTGAGCCGCTGAACGTAGACCGTCTGACTCAGATCATTGAAAAAGAGCGCCCGGATGCGCTGCTCCCGAACCTGGGTGGACAGTCCGGACTGAACCTCTGCTCCGAATTGGCAGCAGCAGGTGTTCTGGATAAATATGATGTTAAAGTAATCGGCGTTCAGGTTGATGCTATCGAGCGTGGTGAGGACCGTATCGAGTTTAAGCATACAATGGAAAGCCTGGGTATCGAGATGGCTAGAAGTGAGGTTGCCTACAGCGTTGAGGATGCACTGGCAATCGCAGATAAACTGGGTTATCCGGTTGTTCTTCGTCCGGCTTACACCATGGGCGGCGAAGGCGGCGGTCTTGTATATAACGTAGAAGAACTGAAGACCGTGTGTGCAAGAGGCCTGCAGGCCAGCATGGTTGGTCAGGTTCTGGTAGAGGAGTCTATCCTTGGATGGGAAGAGCTTGAGCTGGAAGTTGTCCGCGATGCGAAGAACAACATGATCACTGTCTGCTTTATTGAAAATATTGATCCGCTGGGCGTACACACCGGAGATTCCTTCTGTTCTGCTCCGATGTTAACCATTTCGGAAGAAGTGCAGAAACGTCTGCAGGAGAAATCCTACAAGATCGTAGAAGCAATCCAGGTAATCGGCGGTACCAACGTACAGTGGGCACACGATCCGAAGACAGACCGTGATATTGTTATCGAGATCAACCCGAGAACCTCCCGTTCGTCCGCACTGGCATCCAAGGCAACTGGTTTCCCGATTGCACTGGTATCAGCGATGCTGGCAACCGGTATGACTCTGGATGAGATTCCATGCGGCAAGAGCGGCACTCTGGATCAGTATGTTCCGTCCGGCGACTATATTGTTATCAAGTTTGCACGCTGGGCATTTGAGAAGTTCAAAGGCGCAGAGGACAAGCTGGGAACCCAGATGAAGGCAGTCGGCGAGGTTATGAGTATCGGAAAGACCTACAAAGAGGCATTCCAGAAGGCGATCCGAAGCCTGGAGAGAGGCCGCTACGGTCTTGGTCATGCGAAAGACTTCGATAAGAAGACAAAAAAAGAACTGCTTGCGATGCTGCATGTTCCGAGCAGCGAACGCCAGTTTATTATGTACGAGGCACTTCGTAAGGGCGCTACCGTAGACGAGCTGTTCGAATTAACCAAGATTAAACATTACTTCATCCAGCAGATGAAAGAACTGGTAGAAGAGGAAGAAAGCCTGATGCAGTATAAGGGCGAGGTTCCGCCGGTTGAGGTTCTCCGCCAGGCGAAGCTGGACGGTTTTGCAGATAAATATTTAAGCGAGCTGTTAGGCGTTACTGAGGAAGAGATCCGCGATGCAAGAACCAAAGAAGGTATCGTAGAAGGCTGGGAGGGCGTACACGTAAGTGCCACACCGGATTCTGCATACTACTTCTCCAGCTACCGTATCAAGGATCAGAGTCCGTGCAGCGACAACAAGAAGATCATGATTCTGGGCGGCGGTCCGAACCGTATCGGTCAGGGTATTGAGTTTGACTACTGCTGCGTACATGCAGCTATCGCCCTGAAAGAGCTTGGATTTGAGACAATTATCGTTAACTGCAACCCAGAGACCGTATCTACAGACTATGATACCTCCGATAAACTGTATTTCGAGCCGCTGACTCTGGAAGATGTATTAAGCATCTATCACAAGGAGAAACCGCTGGGAGTTATCGCACAGTTTGGTGGCCAGACACCGCTGAACCTGGCAGCAGACCTGAAGAAATATGGTGTCAACATTCTGGGTACAACTCCGGAAACCATCGACATGGCAGAGGATCGTGACCTGTTCCGTGCGATGATGGATAAACTGCAGATTCCGATGCCGGAGTCAGGCATGGCAGTTACTGTAGAAGATGCATTGGAGATTGCTAATAAGATCGGTTACCCGGTTATGGTTCGTCCGTCCTATGTACTTGGCGGCCGCGGCATGGAGGTTGTTCATGACGATGAAGCGATGACCTTCTATATGAGAGCAGCTGTCGGCGTAACTCCGGACCGTCCGATCCTGATTGACCGTTTCCTGCATCATGCAACCGAGTGTGAAGCAGATGCGATCAGCGATGGCGAGAACGTATTTGTTCCGGCAGTTATGGAGCACATCGAGCTGGCAGGTATCCATTCCGGAGACTCCGCTTGTATCCTTCCGTCCAGAAATCTGACCAAGGATCAGGTAGAGACAATCCGCGATTACACAAGCCGTATCGCAAAAGAGATGCACGTAGTAGGTCTGATGAACATGCAGTATGCAATCGAGGACGGCGAAGTATACGTGCTGGAGGCAAACCCGAGAGCATCCCGTACCGTGCCGCTGGTATCTAAAGTATGCAACATCAAGATGGTAAAACTGGCAACGGATATCATGACTTCCTACTTAACAGGCCGTCCGTCACCGGTTCCGGCACTGAAAGAGAAGAAGATTCCGCACTACGGTGTTAAGATGCCGGTATTCCCGTTCAAGATGTTCCCGGAGGTTGACCCGGTACTTGGACCGGAGATGCGTTCCACCGGTGAGGTTCTTGGTATGTCCACCAGCGTTGGTGAGGCTATCTACAAGGCACAGGAAGCAACCCAGACACGTCTTCCTTCCTCCGGAACTGTCCTCCTGAGTGTCAATGACAAGGATAAGATAGAGCTTATCGAGGTTGCAAGAGGCTTCTACGAGTGTGGCTTTACCCTGATGGGTACAGGCAGAACCTGTGATGTGATGGTAGCAGCAGGACTTCCGGCTGAGAAGGTATGCAAGATCAACGAAGGCCGTCCGAACATTTTAGATAAGATTACCAACGGAGAAGTGGCAATCATCATCAATACCCCGAACGATAAGAAGGGCAGAGGCGATGATAGCTACATCCGTAAGGCAGCTGTAAAGGCGAAAATTCCGTACTTCACCAACATGGCAGCAGCAAAGGCTACCGTACAGGCTCTGAGAAGTATCAAGAAGAACGGACATCTGGAGGTTAAGTCCCTGCAGGAGTTCCATAGCGAGATTCAGTAAATAAAAATAAAAGGGTAAAATCCATTGTTACAAAGTCGTTTCAGTGGATTTTACCGTGACAGTGAATTAATTGAGCTGTTATAGAAAAGAGCGTCTGCCCAGCTGTGAATGCGGGGCTGGCGCTCTTTTAATTGAAGATAGGAATTTTCTGAACTGAAAATTCCGTATGATATCGTATCGATAGCAGATATTGCCGATTTGAAATGCGAAGCATCAACAATATCCCGTTGATGTGCCCGGAATGAGTGAGCAGCAACGAATATATCAGCTTTGCTGACCAGAATCACGCGCCAAGTCTCACGGACGTTCGACTTGAAATACGAGATGCAGCAGCCATGCGCCCAAAATGATTGAAAGCACATACACCGCGTTTCCGGCAAAAATTCCAAATTTAGCAGCGATCTGGGAGTATACAATCTGCGTGGTCGCGTAGTACGGCGTGATATAAAACATATCTGCGTTTCCATACGGATGCGAGGTAACATTGATGATGGTTGCGATGACACATCCGACCGCAAATACAGCTGTAGACTGCCAGAATCCTTTGGCGGTTGGCAGCACCATGCGGGAAAAGGCGATGAGCAGTCCGATGAAGATCAGAAGGATATGCCAGATAAATCCATGCAGGGTCAGCGTCCAGTACGGGTGCATCAGACCGGACGGATCGACGAACACCATGACGGCACCGAGCAGGTTGTAATTATACATAAAAGTGCAAAAAATACGTTGATATTTATGCGGAACAAAGGGCAGCAGCAGGCAGAGGTACATCGGCAGGCTGCAGAGCTGGAATGGAAAATACCACCAGTCGTAGTGCCGGTTGTTTTCTATGTAATAGAGAAAAAGCTGTTTGTAGACCTCGGAAAATGCCAGAAAAATACCGCAGGCAAAGAGCAGATGCAGACGGAATGCTTCGGAGCGCGTCCGCAATTTCCATGCGGCAAAGGCGGCGAGCGGGATGCCGATCAGCATAAATACTAAATGAAAGGGAGACCAGACTGCGGGCGGTGTCATGGACCAGGCAGTTAAGGTAAGTAGACGGGAAATCATAAAAAGCCTTCTTTCGTAATAAAACCTAAGGAATGGTTCCGTATCTTGTGAATCATGCTGCAAGCGACCGCGCCCGGCGAGAGAATGTGACAAGGCACATTCTTTTTACGGAAGCAGATGCCCAGTACAGAGAAAACGGTACAGAATAGTTATAGTACGAAATATTAGATTTGCCAAGAATTAACAACAAGATCTGCCCATAATAAGACGATGGGAGATTTACATATTTGCAATTTTTTTCTTTCCAAAGCTGCAAGTTGACAAGCGCCGCCAATTTCCTATATTCTGTAGATATAAGAATCGAGTAAATGATACGGGAGATATACCATGAACCAAAATGAGACCCAATGGGATAGATTTCTGAAAATCCGAACAAGCGGCAGAGATGATTCGCATGCGGATCAATACCGATACCCATACGAACCGACGGCATACGTGGTTCTGGAACGGTTGGCGAACAGCGGATTAATCCGGAAGAATAATACCGTATTGGACTATGGGACCGGCAAGGGAAGAGTCTGTTTTTACTTGTCCTATCAGACAAGGTGTAAAACAATCGGAATCGAATACGATGAACGTATTTATCAGGGGGCAGCAGAAAATAAGGAGACGGCAGTGTCCGGAAACCGTACTTCCTTTATCTTAAGCAGTGCGGAGAACTATGAGCTTCCTCCAGAAGTGAACCGGTGTTATTTTTTTAATCCATTTTCGTTAGAGATATTGCATTCTGTTCTTGCCAAGATATATGAGTCCTATTACGAAAATCAGAGAGAGATACTGCTGTTTTTTTATTATCCATCGGAGGAATATATCAGTTGTCTGATGACGGAGGAACAGCTAATGTTTTATGATGAGATCGACACATCGGATTTGTTTTCGAGCGAGGACAAAAGAGAACGGATTATGATATTTGAGGTGATTTTATGAAGCTTTTATTTAAACAGCGGTTATTTTCGTGGTTTGACAGTTATGATATTTATGATGAGTTTGGCAATACAGTATATGTGGTAAAAGGCCAGTTGTCCTGGGGCCATAAGCTGGTGATATATGATGGAGACGGCAATGAAATTGGAATGGTTGTTCAGCGTGTACTGACATTTCTGCCAAAATTTGAGATATATAAAAAAGGCACCTATATCGGATGCTTGAGTAAAGAATTCTCTTTCCTGATGCCGCATTACAATATTGATTACAATGGCTGGCATATCGACGGTTCGATTATGGAATGGGATTATAATATCCTCGATCAAAAGGGATATTCGGTTGCCAGTGTCAGCAAAGAGCTGTTCCATATGACGGACACGTATGTGATTCAGGTAAATGAGCCGGAATATGCACTGGATGCATTAATGTTTGTGCTGGCGATCGATGCGGAAAAATGTTCGAGGACGTAAGAAAGGGTGCGTCTGCTTTTTGCTACAAGAGCACCGAGGCATTCTTGAATAATGACAGGACGACATGGTGAATACAAAAAAGAAACGAGCACCCCGCTTAAGCAATAGCTGTACGGTAACAAACCCATTTCTTGATTATATGATACATTGAACAGTATTAAATGTCAACGAAAAAAAGCATAAGAAATTTCAATGAAAAGCCAGCCAAGCTATTCATCGGAAAGACCATAGAAAAGCCAGGTTCAGATACACCAGTCTTTGGCAGTTGAGTGAAAATAAAATCGCTGTAACCCTTGTATTTGCTGGGGTGCAGCGATTTTTGTTGCTGTTGCAGACTATAGTATTTTTTTCTTCCTTGTCCATTTTTGGAATTGCTCTCATTTTACTGTTCGTTATGAATTGATAATCCGTTCGGAAACCGGAAACATTCTTCGAGCTGTTATCTGCTTTCATTTACTTTCAAAATTTCACCAACCGCATCATCCAGAAGATCCGTACATACGGAGTAAGAAGTGCTGCCATTTGCTTTCGTGTAGGAATGACAAATATAAAAAGTCTCTGCGTTTTTTGATTATGCAACTATTAAACTCCCGTGCCAAGAATTAACAACAAGATCTGCCCATATGGAACCGCTTACTGGAACCGTACAAATTGGAAAAGAATGCATAATCATACAAAACCCTGTAAAAAACAGGAATTCAGGCTTGATTATTTATAAAAATGCGGTATAATGTATTCCTAGATACAGTAATAAAAGTAAGAATATTCGTATTTACTGCATAAAAATACAAAAGCAGCGAATAGAAATGAGGAGGAATTTATTATGAAAAAGAAATTAGCAGCAATCGCTATGGCAACTGCTATGGCAGCATCGTTAGCAGCATGCTCTTCCAAACCGGCAGAGACAACCGCAGCTGCAGAGGAGAATGAGGAGACAACCGCAGAGGCAGCAGAGGGCAGCGAGGCAGCAGAAGCTGGCGACAGCGCATTTGCAGGAAAGACTCTGATCATGTCCACCAACGCTGAGTTCGCACCGTATGAGTACCACGATGGAAATGATATCGTAGGTATCGACGTAGATATTGCAAACGCTATCTGCGAGGATATGGGAGCATCTCTGGAAATTACCGACGTAGCATTCGATTCTATCATCCCGGAGGTTCAGTCCGGCAAAGCTGATTTCGCAGCAGCAGGCATGACTGTTACCGAGGACCGTCAGACTCAGGTGGATTTCTCTGACACTTACGCAACCGGCGTTCAGTCTGTTATCGTAACAGAGGACAGTGACATCGCATCCCTGGATGATTTAAAGGGCAAGCAGATCGGCGTTCAGCAGGGTACCACCGGAGACCTGTACTCCACCGATGATTTCGGCGAGGAGAGCGTACAGAGATTTTCCAAGGGCGCAGATGCAGTACAGGCACTGTCTACTGGCAAGATCGATGCAGTTATCATTGACAACAAACCGGCACAGGTATTTGTAGACGAGAATGAAGGCTTAAAGCTTCTGGAAACACCGTACGCAGAAGAAGAGTACGCAATCGCAGTTAAGAAGGGCAATACAGAGCTTCTGGACGCTATCAACGCATCCATCGCAAACCTGAAAGAGTCTGGAAAACTGGATGAGATCGTTGCAAAATACATTACCGCTGAATAATTTGACAGAAAAAGCTACATCTGTTTGATTAAGAAAAAGGTTGCTGCAGAATGAAAAGATGAAATTCGGCAGCAGCCCTTTTTCGGGTCTATATCATCTTACAAGGAGGAAAACGGATTGGAGAAACTCAAGCAGGCCTTATATTTAAACCTGATCAAGGATGACAGGTGGCAGTATTTGACAGGGGGCCTGAAAAATACCCTGATCATCACGTTATTTGCGACCCTGATCGGCATTGCCCTTGGTCTGCTGATTGCGATTGTCCGTGCGACTCACGACAAAACCGGTAAAATGAAATTTTTAAATGGTGTCTGCCAGGTATATCTGACGGTCATCCGGGGAACGCCGGTTGTCATCCAGTTGATGATTTTCTACTACTGTATTTTTGTATCGCGTGTATTTGCCGGCGTCTTTGTCGGTGTGATCGCGTTTGGTCTTAACTCGGCGGCATATGTAGCGGAGATTTTCCGTTCCGGTATCATGTCGATCGACGAGGGACAGATGGAGGCAGGTCGAAGCCTTGGCTTTAACTATGTCCAGACGATGCGTTATATCATTATGCCGCAGGCGTTTAAAAACGTACTTCCGGCGCTCTGCAATGAGTTTGTTGTTCTTCTGAAAGAGACTTCGGTAGCCGGTTACGTGGCGGTGCAGGATCTGACGAAGGGCGGTGATATCATCCGTTCCAGAACGTATGACGCGTGGACACCGCTTCTGATCGTGGCTGCTGTTTATCTGGCGCTGACGATGATCTTCAACCACTTTGCACAGAATCTGGAAAGGAGCCTGAGAAAGAATGAACGATAACGTACAAAACGGAGAAGTGATAATTGACATCAATGACCTTTCCAAAGCGTTCGGTGATTTAAAGGTCCTGACCAATATTTCCACCCAGATACGCAAGGGGGATGTTGTCTGCGTGATCGGACCATCCGGTTCCGGTAAATCCACATTTCTGCGCTGCATGAACCTGCTGGAAACTCCGACCGGCGGACACATCTATTTTGAGGGAACGGATATCACGGATCCGAAGACAAACATTGACAAACTCCGTCAGAAAATGGGAATGGTATTCCAGCAGTTCAACCTGTTCCCGCATATGACGATTCTTGATAATATGACGCTGGCACCGATGAAACTGCTCGGACGCCCGAAGGACGAGGCGGAGACGGAGGCATTGAAACTTCTGGAGCGTGTCGGATTAAAGGAAAAGGCATCCGCCTATCCGGGACAGCTCTCCGGCGGTCAGAAACAGCGTGTGGCGATCGTCCGCGCCCTGGCAATGCATCCGGATGTGATGCTCTTTGACGAGCCAACCTCTGCGCTTGACCCGGAGATGGTAGGCGAGGTATTAAACGTAATGCGCCAGCTTGCCGAGGAACACATGACGATGGTCGTGGTTACCCATGAGATGGGCTTCGCCCGCGAGGTGGCAACCCGCGTCATGTTCATGGAGGGCGGCAACTTCATCGAAGAAAACGAACCGAAGGAGTTCTTTGAGCATCCAAAGAGCGAAAGATTAAAGGCATTTTTGAGTAAGGTGCTGTAAGGAAATTTAATATTAGGAAAAGTCCGGTAGGGAGAGAATGTCATAGCACATTTTCTTTCTGCCGGGCTTTTTTTATGCCTGTAATATCTTTATGCGTTTTCTATTATCCATCTGGTTCTTCTAACTTCCGTTTTGAAAAATGTTTATTTGGAAAGAAAAGTTGTTAAAAAAATTGCAAATATGTAAAACCAAATGAAATCTCCCATCGTCTTATTAGTAGAACAGCAGAAAAGGAGGAAGATTCTGAAAAGAAGGCGGAACAGAATGTTGAGACAAAGCTGGACAGTGGGAAGCAGGAGAAAAAAGAGAATGCGGTAGAACGGTCAGTTAAAAACATTAGAACCGATAGCGCTGAGGAAGCACTTCCATATGAGCTCGTGATTGTGGAGGCAGAGAAAAAATAAATCTATAGTAAAGGGGAAAGAATTGCGGAAAATGGCAGTTTTTTCCCCTTTTATGGTTTTCACACGCCTGTGCCTACCATGTCACCACCCGGTCAATCACCGTCTGCTGTTCCTGACTCGATTTCATCAGGTAACCCCGGGTTGTTTCGATGCTGTCGTGTCCTAACAGATCCGCCAGCAGGGAAATATCGCCGCATTTTTCGATAAAACTCTTGGCAAACCGGTGGCGGAATGCATGCGGATGTACCATTTCCGGTGTCATGTGGTAGGAGAGGGCGATGGTTTTGAGCTGGCTGCGGATGCCGCCTGGAGAGATGGGGGAACCGAAGCGGTTGAGGAAGATGGGACCGTGGGATTTGTGGAGAAAGGACAGCCATTTGAGGGTATCGGTTCGGAGTGACTGTGGGATGTAGATGCGCCGGACTTTATTTCCTTTGGAATAGATGTCCTTATAGCCGGAGAAAATATCTTCTGCCTGGAACTGAATCACCTCGCTGACCCGGACGCCGGTTGCCGCCATGAAACGGATGAGAAAATAGTAAGTGTACCGTTCATCCCGAAGCAGGCAGCGTTTCAGGTATTCATAATCCGCCTCGCTGATCATGTGATCCAGATAGGTTTTCTGCTGGATTTTTACCATGGGAAGATGCCCGGGATAGAGCTTTTTAAAATCCAGGTAGGCATTCAAAGCCCGGATCCGCTGGTTGATGGTCTGCGGCTTGTAGTGCTCGAGCAGAAAGATTTTGTATAGCTTTAAATTGGGATAGGTAATGTCACGGTAATAGGTAAAATACTGCCGTACCGCATAAGTGTAAGCGCGGAGTGTCTCATCGGCAAGGTTGCGCGTGAGCAGGTAGCGGGCAAATTCGTCCGCGGCCTTTTGGGCTCTTGCAGGTGCGGCAGCACGCGTTTGACCGGAAAGGCGTGGAATGCCAGCAGAAGTTTGCCTGGATGAGAGGGGGAGAGTGTGCTTGCTATGAGTAGCGTGTGGAAAAATATGATTTTCTATCATTTGTGGCATAATATGTAGGAACCTTCTTTCTGTATCATTGAGAAACGTCCATTGGCACAGAAAGAAAACTCTGCCGAGGCGTGGAACACACCGGAACGGATGAAAGGATGAAATGGCAGAGAAATCAATCCGAAATGCTGCTGGACGTTACAAAAGTCAATTATACAGGATTTAAAAGAAAGCGGAGAAAAAAGTGTCTCCGGTGTCTTTATCATACGGATACATTCTTCGCAGGTTCATCGGTTTCACAGTTGAATTTCTTCATTAATTCCATCAGGCGGCACAGGCACTCGTCCATCGATGCCAGTTCTTCTGGGGTGTAAGCGCGCAGCCCAAACAGGGTGGAAGACAGCATTTCCTGCTTCATCTGGTTCATCATCTCACGGCCGGAATCGCAGATGCGGATGTAGACGCGGCGGCGGTATCATGGATCCGCTCGACCAGACCGCGTTCCTCAAGAACCTTGATCATATGGGAGAGCTGCTGCTTTGTGATACTCAGCTTGTCTGCCAGCTCAGACATGGTATAGTCCTGATCTGCCCAGCTGTCGAGCGCGATCAGGGCAAAAAAAGGGAGCGAGTTGACTTTCATATCATGGCTTGGCTGGTAGTGGCATTTCGCCAGGGAGAGAAAGCCGAGTGCAAACTCCAGGAAGTGGATACCGGTGTTTTTTAAAAGATTTGAATTTTTTTTGCTTGGATTCATAGGAAAACCTCCAAATTTAAATATCAAAGTAATAAAATGCGGTCCATTTCACAAACATAAATTGCAAACAAGGAAACATCAATTTACTTGTACTCTAGCATATCCAGACAAAAAGGTCAACAAATATAAAAAGTAAATAAATATTTACTATTGTGGATTGACAAATAACAAAGAATGCTGTATATGTTAATGTATCACGAAACGATGTGACAGAAACACAGAAACCATCTGTCACAGACTCACAATAAGGAGAACAATCTATGGTAGAGAACACGAACGGCGGCGGAAAGCAGCCGCCCAGAAAATCATTTTTATATTATTATGGATTGGTTATGCTGATTGTCATGCTGTTAAATATTTTCCTCTTTCCATCTATGATGGATCGGACGCAGCAGGTGCGGTTTGACCAGTTCAGCGATCAGTTGAAGGAAGATAATGTCGATGAAGTGTATGTGACGACGAACAATGAGATCGTTTATACGCTGAAAAATGACAATAAAAACACAGCGTGGAATGTCACCTACAAAACCGGTGAGATTCCGGGTGTCAATCTGTACGATCTGCTGGATGGTAAGGATGTGAAATACAGTGCGGAGATCAACACACAGGCGTCACCGCTGCTGAATTTCCTGCTGACCTGGATCCTGCCGCTGGTTCTCTTTGTGGGAATCGGACAGCTCATGGGACGCTCGTTGATGAAACGGATGGGTGGCGGACCTGGCAACGCAATGACATTTGGCAAGTCGAATGCGAAGATTTATGCAGAATCCGAGACGGGTATCACATTTGCAGATGTGGCTGGCGAGGAAGAGGCGAAGGATGCATTAAAAGAGATTGTCGATTTCCTGCATAAGCCGGAAAAATACTCGGAGATCGGTGCGGTGCTGCCGAAGGGCGCCCTGTTAGTCGGACCTCCAGGAACCGGTAAAACGATGTTGGCGAAGGCCGTTGCCGGGGAAGCACACGTTCCGTTCTTCTCGATCTCCGGTTCGGAATTTGTTGAGATGTTTGTCGGCATGGGTGCGGCGAAGGTGCGTGATTTATTTAAACAGGCCAATGAAAAAGCGCCGTGTATCGTATTTATCGACGAGATCGATACGATTGGTAAGAAGCGTGACGGCGCCGGCATGGGCGGCAATGACGAGCGCGAGCAGACGCTGAACCAGCTTCTGACTGAGATGGATGGTTTTGACGGCAAGAAGGGTGTTGTCATTCTGGCGGCGACCAACCGTCCGGAATCCCTCGATCCGGCGCTGCTTCGTCCGGGACGTTTTGACCGCCGGATTCCGGTAGAGCTGCCGGATCTGAAAGGCCGTGAGGCAATTCTGAAAGTCCATGGCAAAAAGGTTAAAGTGGATGAGAGTGTGGATTACAATGAGATCGCCCGTGCCACCAACGGTGCGAGCGGCGCGGAGCTGGCAAACATTGTCAATGAGGCGGCGCTGCGGGCAGTCCGGATGGGACGAAAGACCGTGTCCCAGCAGGATCTGGAAGAGAGTGTCGAGACGGTTATTGCCGGATATCAGAAGAAGGATGCCGGTGTTTCCGGGGATGAGAAGAAGATTGTCTCCTACCATGAGATCGGTCATGCGCTGGTAGCGGCGCTGCAGACGCACTCGGCTCCGGTCCACAAGATCACGATTGTGCCGCGAACCTCCGGGGCACTCGGATATACGATGCAGGTGGAGGCGGATCAGCGCTTCCTGATGAGCAGGGAAGAGGCGTTCAACAAGATCGTGACACTGACCGGCGGCCGTGCGGCGGAGGAGCTGATCTTCCATTCTATCACGACAGGGGCTTCGAATGATATCGAACAGGCAACCAAGATTGCCCGTGCGATGGTGACGCGTTACGGCATGAGTGACCATTTCGGCATGGTAGCGCTCGAGACGGTCAACAACGCCTACTTAGGCGGCGATACTTCCCTGGCTTGTTCGGCAGAGACGGCGGCGAGGGTCGATGAGGAAGTGATTGCGCTGGTAAAGAGCGCGTATGAGAAAGCGAAAGCTATTCTTTCCGGGCATGAGGATAAGCTTCATGAGCTGGCAGACTATCTTCTGGATAAGGAGACGATCACCGGTGAGGAGTTTATGAAGATTCTGGAAGAGAAGAAAGAAGCTGGCGACGCAGAGGCTTAAAACGGAGCCGTGTATTATCAAGGTGGACGGTTACGTGTTTGCCGAAGTTATAAGAGAAATCAGTTACAGTGAGCAGAGCAGGTATCAGGCATTTTGAAAGGAAATGTCTGGTGCCTGTTTTTGTGTTGTCTGCGTCGAAAAAAGATGCTGGCAGCTGATTCCTCCGGTGTTCCCTTCCTGCATATCGGGGGATTACAGGAGAGAAAAAGAAATAAGTAAAACTTATGAAAAGAGATTAATAAATATCACAGTAAAAATCAGGCAAATTCCTTGAAAAGCGTCTGTAAATATGCAATAATATCTCCTGTATCGATCTAAATTTTCGGGAATGCGGTTTTATTTTCGGATTTCAGGTTCTGCGAGGGAATTCTGACAAACGATGAGAAAGGGAGAGAACCGCATTCGCAGGCATTCTTAGGAGGAAATGTTATGAGAAAAGTAGTAAGCGTGTTACTGAGCGCTGCCATGGTGCTGTCCCTGTGTGCAGGCTGTTCTTCTTCGTCTTCTAATACAGCAGATACGAAGGTAGCGGAGGAAAAGGGAGCTGACGCGGCAGACACAGAAGCAGGCGAGGCAGCAGAGGGCGTGATGCCGGCAGTTGCTAAAGAGGATCTGAAGGTCGGAGTGATTCATATTGGAAATCCGGCGGATAAGTATCCATACAGTATGCCTCACCCGTCTGTTTTTCAATACATACAATATCTTTCTCCAGGGATGGTAAAACAATTATGTTCCTGTCTGTAATACATATTCTTGAAACAGCCGGATTACTTTTGTAATAGAATTTTGCGATATCTATCTGCTGTTTCCTGTTTTCCATGACATTCCACACTACAATTGAAGCATTTTCAAAAAGAATATATATTTTGGTTTCATCACATACTGCATGTATCACTTTTGCCTGACCTGCCAGCATATCCGTACTATTATGTGTCTTCCAGTTTCCACTTCCTATATCAAATTCCAGCACTGTGGTACCATCATTGGAAAACAGATAATAGCTTTGTCCATAATGACATCCTGTAATAAATTCTTTATCCTGGACTGCCGCGTCTACAGTATGTACCGTT
>ENA-OOYX01000992-OOYX01000992.1-human-gut-metagenome-genome-assembly--contig:-NODE-992-length-13930-cov-1.890378_pt1 | contig 13930 bp, 10 predicted proteins | sample MGYA00241182_ERZ501387 | MGnify/ENA primary metagenome ERZ501387 (study PRJEB25962, sample SAMEA2042740) | human gut metagenome | biome: human gut; feature: human-associated habitat; material: faeces...
AATGGATGTATTTGCAACTTATTTACAAAATGCTTTCTCTAGCTTAAAAGGATTAAAAATTGAAATGGTTGCTACTACTAAACAAGATCGTATCTACAACAAACAAAAAAATGGAGATTTCGATTTATCAGTAACTCGTTGGGGACCTGATTATGGTGATCCTACAACTTATTTAACATTAGCTTTAACTAACAACAACAACAACTATGGTCATTGGTCAAATACTGAATTTGATTCAATCATGGAAAAAGTTAACAATGAAACTGATGTTAATGCTCGTTGGCAATTAATGATCGATGCAGAAAAAATTATGATGGATGATTTATGTTACATCCCAGTATTCGAAAAAGGAACTGCTACTTTACAAAATACAAAAGTTAAAAACTTAGTTATTAAAGCAGTTGGTGTTCCATATACATTCGAATATGTTTCAAAATAGTTCAAATTAGAAAAAAGAACATAGAGAAGACAACACAATATAGTATTCTGTATTGTGTTTCTTTTTTAAATAAATATAGGAGGAAAAAAGATGAGTAATTCAACCTTAAAATATATCGGAAAACGTTTAGTTATTTCGTTAATTACATTATTCGTTATTTTAATGGTATTATTTTTAATGGTTAAATTTTTACCTGGTTCTCCAATTAACAATGAAAAATTAAGTGCTTCAGCCAGAGCGGCTATTGAAGCTCAATACGGATTGGATAAACCAATACCAGTTCAATTCGTACGTTATATTCAAAATATGTTAACAGGGGATTTCGGTGTTTCATTTAACTTATATAAAGATATGCAAGTATCTTCACTTGTAGGAAGTGCTGCAAAATTATCTATGATTTACGGTTTATGTGCAGTAGTTATTGGAACAGTTATTGGTATGTTCTTAGGAGTATTTGCTGCATTACATAAAAATACAATTTGGGATACAATTGCTACAGTTATTTCTGTAATTGGAGTTTCCATCCCATCATTCGTATTTGCAATGTTAATTTTATTATTATTTGCTTCAAAATTAAGATTGTTACCAACTTCATATAGTTCATCGAATGCAATTAAATCATCAATTATGCCAATTTTAGCTTTATCTGTTGGGGTTATTGCAAACGTTGCACGTTTTACACGTACTGAAATGGTTTCAGTTTTAACAAGTGAATATATGACTCTTGCAAAAGCAAAAGGATTAGATCGTAAAACTTTAATTTTCAAACATGCATTAAGAAATGCTTTAATTCCAGTAATCACAATTTTAGGACCTATTTTAGTAAACTTAATGACAGGTACTATGGTTGTTGAAAAGATTTGTTCTGTTCCTGGATTAGGTAAATTATTAATTAATAGTATTTTATCAAATGATTACAACATCATTTTAGCTTGTTCATTCTTATATGCTGCAATGTACATTTTCATGATGTTAATTATTGATATTTCTTATGGAATTATTGATCCAAGAATTAGATTAGGAAAGGATGATTAATAATGGATTTAGAAAAAATTGAATTTTTACCAGACGATTTTGAATTCGTTGGAGATAAACAAGACATTACTAAAGACGTTGTTGCTCCATCACTTCCTGCTTGGAAAGATTCTTTAAATCGTTTTAAAAAGAACAAAGGTGCCGTTATCGGTTTAATTTGTATTTTAGTTATCGCAGTATTTGCTATTTTTGCTCCAATGTTTTCATCATATAAATTTGATGCAATCAATACAAGAATTGCAAGTATTTCACCAGGTGCTGAACATTTCTTTGGTACAGACACTTATGGTCGTGATTTATTTGTACGTGTTTGGACAGGTACAAGATATTCATTATTCATTGCCGTTGTTGCAATCTTCATTGACGTGATTGTAGGTATGACATACGGACTGATCTCTGGTTATTTCGGAGGTAAAGTTGATTCAGTAATGCAAAGAATTCAAGAAATCATAAACTCTATCCCAACTTTAGTAATATTAACATTGTTATTAATGGTGATGAAAGCATCATTATTCACAATTATCATGGCTTTATCATTTACTGAATGGATTGGTATGTCAAGAATTACAAGAGCTCAAGTTTTAAGAGTAAAAGAAGAAGAATTCGTTTTAGCTTCACGTACTTTAGGAGCTAGTAACATGTTTATTATCTTTAAAGAAATTTTACCAAATATTTATAGTCAAATGATTATTATGATTATGATGTCTATTCCAAATGCTATCTTCTATGAAGCATACTTATCATTCGTTGGTTTAGGTTTACCAATTCCAATGGCTTCATTAGGTACATTAATTAATGATGGATTTAACTCAATTACTATTTACCCTTACATGATGGTAATTCCAGTTATTATTTTCTCTATCTTAATGTTAAGTTTCAACTTATTTGGTGATGGACTTCGTGATGCACTTGATCCAACTATGAAGGAGATGTAATTATGGCAGAAAGAGAAAAAATATTAGAAGTCAGAGATTTAAATATCTCTTTTAGAACCGATAGTGGTATTGTTAATGCAATTCGTGGTGTTAACTTAGATTTATATAAAGGTGAAACAATCGCTATCGTTGGTGAATCTGGATCAGGTAAGTCAGTTACTACTAAAGCAATCATGGGTATCATGGCTGGAAATGGTTCAATTGATGGTGGTTCTATTAACTACACTTGGACAGATGAAAATACAGGTGAAAGAATCACAAAAGACATTTGTCAATTAAGTGAAAAAGAAATGCAAAGTGAAATTCGTGGTCGTAAAATTGCCATGGTTTTCCAAGATCCAATGACATCATTAAACCCTACAATGACAATTGGAAATCAAATTATGGAACCAATGATTCATCATTACAATACACCAAAAGAAGAAGCTTATAAAAAAGCAGTTGAATTATTACAATTAGTAGGTATTACTAATGCTGAAAAACGTATGAAAAACTATCCTCACCAATTATCTGGTGGGATGAGACAAAGAATTGTTATCGCAATTGCTTTATCTTGTGATCCTTATGTTTTAATTTGTGATGAACCTACAACTGCATTGGATGTTACTATCCAAGCTAAAATTCTTGAATTAATTCAAGATATTCAAAAGAAAAAAGATTTATCAGTTATTTATATCACACATGACTTAGGTGTTGTTGCTAAAGTAGCTGATTATGTAAATGTTATGTACGCTGGTAAAATCGTAGAGACTGGAACCATTGATGAAATTTTCTATGATCCACGTCATCCATATACTTGGGGATTATTATCATCTATGCCAGATTTAGATACTGATGATGATGAATTATACACAATCCCTGGTACACCACCAAACTTAGCACATGAAGTAAAAGGTGATGCTTTTGCTCCACGTAATAAGTATGCTTTAAATATTGACTTAAGAATTGAACCTCCAATGTTTAAAGTACCTGGTAGTACAACTCATAAAGTTGCTTCATGGTTAATGCATGAAAAAGCTCCAAAAGTTGAAATGCCAGTTGAATTAAAAAACAGATTAGAAAAAATGAAAAAGGAGGGTGTTGAATAATGGAAAATAAAGAACCTATCCTTGTCGTTAAAGATTTAAAACAACATTTTAAAATTAATCGTAACTTTACTGTAAAAGCAGTTGATGGTATTTCATTTGATATTATGCCAGGTGAAACTTATGGTTTAGTAGGTGAATCTGGTTCAGGTAAATCAACTACTGGTAGAAGTATTATTCGTTTATATAAACCAACTTCTGGATCAATTGTTTTCAACGGAAAAGAAATTGGTGGAAAATTAAATAAGGAAACATCTAAAGAATTACATACAAAGATGCAAATGATTTTCCAAGATCCAATGGCTTGTTTAAATCCAAGAAAGAAAGTTATTGATATCATTGGTCAAGGTTTAGATATTCATAAATCTTATTCTTCTATTGAAGAAAGAAATGAAAAAATCTATGAAATGCTTGAACTTGTTGGTTTATCAAGAGAACATGCTTCACGTTATCCACATCAATTCTCAGGTGGACAAAGACAACGTATTGGTATTGCAAGAGCATTAATTATGAATCCTGATTTAATTATTGCTGATGAAGCAATCTCAGCGTTAGATGTATCTATTCAAGCACAAGTTGTTAACTTAATGAAAAAGATTCAAAAAGAAACAGGAATTGCATATTTATTTATTGCGCATGACTTATCAATGGTTAAATATATCAGTGATAAAATTGGGGTATTACATTTAGGACATTTAGTAGAAACAGGGACTACTGAAGAAATCTTTGATAATCCAATTCATCCATATACAAAATCATTATTAAGTGCTATTCCTCATCCTAATCCACGTGTAGAAAAAGTACGTAAATCATTTACTTACGATTATAAAGAAAGTGGAGTCGATTATACAAAAGGTACTGAACATTTAGTAGATGGAACTCATTATGTTTTAGCTACTGATGAAGAATTTGAAAAATGGACAAAAAAATAGTTTAGGAGGCACTTAAGAAGGCAACCTAAAATATTGTAAGAAAATCTTCAAAAAAAGAGAACGAATGCGAAATGTTGTTCTCTTTTTATATAAATAAAAATAATACAAAATAAAAAGGTTGTTATGAAATTATTTATTGAATTTCGTAATAACCTTTTTTGATAATTTCTTTCAATTTTTATTGTTAATAATTGTGAAATTGAAAGCTTTTTTCGATTTGATTGTAATGCTTACAGAAGATTGACTTACAAGTTGTTGTTAATTATGATGAAGATGTCTTCTAGATAAGAAGATAATTAATTTGAATCTTTTAACCGGTGAAAAGAGGAAATATGATGATTATTGACAAAATGAAAACATTAGACCATTTAACAATTCAAGAAAAGTATTTAGTGGATTATATAATAAATAATCAAGAAGATATTTTAAAAAAAAATATTAATGAACTGGCAAAATTAAGTTATACCAGTAGTGCAACGATTTCTAGGTTGTGTAAGAAACTGGGCTTTAATGGATATAAAGAATTTAAATATCAATATGCGGCTGAATATTCTCATTTACTTGAATTGAAAAATGATTTTAAAATTGAACCTTTTTCAAGTGAGAGTTCAATTGATGATGCTTTAAATAAAATCGAACTTTTACATAAAAGAGCGATAGAGTATACAAAAAGTTTACTAGATAGACAAGTTATAGAAAGAATTTATCAGCTTATTAAAAATGCTAAATATATTGAAATTTATGGAACTGGTATTAATTTTTCTTTAGCAGAAATTTATAGTTTGAATTTTGAAGAAGAAGGGGTTATTTCTAAAGCATATAACAGTTTAAATCCAATGCATCTTCAATACTTAAGGCAAAGGAAACCAAATGATACAGTTTGCATTTATTTAACACATACAGGTCAAAATATGGAAATGTTAAAAATAGCAAAGGATATTCGCAAATATCATGCTAAATCAATTGTGATTTGTGATCATAAAAAAAGAGAAATTTGTAAATATTGTGATGAAACAATTGTAATTATGACCACTCAAAATACAACTGAACTATCTAATGCTGTTTATATTGCTTCTTTACAGTATGTTTTTAATATATTTACTTCGTTAAAATTAATAAGTAATTATTCTTATTTAGAAGAAACAACAAAAGCAGTTGATAAATTTAAAATGGGAGAATGATTATGAATAAAAGTTTTCTATGGGGTGGTGCTGTTGCTGCTAATCAATACGAAGGTGGCTATCAAGAAGGACATAAAGGATTAAGTGTAACCGATGTTATGTCAGCTGGTGACGTTGATCACCCTCGAGAAATTTCTTATGAAATATTAGATGATAAATATTATCCTAACCATTATGGAATTGATTTTTATCATCATTATAAAGAAGATATTAAATTATTTGCTGAAATGGGCTTTAAATGTTTCCGTTTAAGTATTTCATGGCCACGGATCTATCCTCAAGGTGACGAATTAGAGCCTAATGAAGAAGGGCTAGAGTATTATGATCATGTTTTTGATGAATGTTTAAAATATGGAATAGAGCCTATTGTTACTTTATCTCATTTTGAAATGCCTCTTTATTTAGCAAAAAAATATGGTGGTTGGAGAAATAGACAATTAATTACATTCTTTGAAAGATATGCGATTACATGTTTTAAAAGATATAGCAAAAAGGTCAAATATTGGATGACATTTAATGAAATTAATAATCTTATAGATACCGATAATCCTTTTAATGCTTGGACTGGAGCAGGTGTTTTATATGAAGATAATGAAAATATTGAACAAACAATGTATCAAATATCTCATTATCAGTTTGTTGCAAGTGCTAGAGCAGTTCAAAGAGCCAAAGAAATTAATGCCTCTATGCAAGTAGGTTGCATGTTGCATTTTGGCCCAATTTATCCTTCTTCTTGTAATCCACAAGATATTCTTGCAGGAATTAAAGCAATGGATAAGAGGTATTTCTTTAGTGATGTTCATGTAAGGGGATATTATCCAACCTATACTTTAAAAAAGTGGGAAAGGAGTAATATTCAATTAGATATAACTGATGAAGATTTAAAAGATTTAAAACGAGGTACTGTGGATTATATAGGGTTTAGTTATTATAAATCAACGATTGCAGAATATGATAAAATACATGACTTTATTGAAGTACAAAATCCATTGTTAAAGAAAAGTGATTGGGGTTGGGCTATTGACCCTACAGGATTAAGGATTATTTTAAATGAAGTTTATGAAAGATATCAAAAACCAATGTTTATTGTTGAAAATGGTTTTGGAGCTTATGATAAATTAGAAAATGGAATCATTAATGATGATTATCGTATTGATTACTTAAGAAACCATATTTCAGAAATGAAAAAAGCAATTGAGTTAGATGGTGTAGAAGTCATGGGATATACTCCTTGGTCAGCAATTGATATTGTAAGTGCTTCTACTGGTGAATTGGCAAAAAGATATGGATTTATCTATGTTGATTTAGATGACCAAGCTAAAGGTAGTGGAAGAAGATATCGAAAAGCTTCTTTTGAATGGTATAAAAGAGTTATTTCATCAAATGGTGAAATTTTATAGGAGATAAATAATATGAACAAATTTATAAATGAAACATTAGTTATTTATATATCGAAGTTTACAAATACAAAAGTTATAAAGGCTTTAAAGGATGGAATGATGTTTTCTTTACCGTTTTTAATGATAGGATCATTGTTCCTGTTGATTGCCAACTTACCAATTGAATCAGTAAGTAAAGTAATTAGTGAAAGTGGAATAGGAGATGTATGTTCTCAAGTATATTCTTCTACGTTTTCATTAATGGCCTTTTTTACAGTAATAGGAATTACTTATTCTTATTTGAAGAATGATCAAGTAATAACAGCTATAAATGGCGCTTTAACTGGTTTAGCAGCTTTTATTTTATTAACTCCATCTTCTAAGGTATTAGACAGTGGGGAATCAGTTACAGGAATTATTTCTAAAGATTGGACTGCTGGTCAAGGAATGATTTGTGCTATTTTAATTGGTTTTTTAGTTGGATATATTTATTCTTTATGTGTAAAAAAAGATATTAGCATTAAAATGCCAAATGGTGTGCCTAGTGGTGTTGCAGATTCATTTTCGTCACTATTACCAACTGGAATTATTATTACTATTTGTGCAATTATTTATGCTATATGTCACTTTATATTTAATACAACATTTGCAGAACTTATTTATTCGGTAATTCAAATTCCTTTACAAGGAATTACAGATTCATTCTTTGGCGTTATTATTATGACAGTTGTTATGTCTTTATTATGGTGGACAGGCGTCCATGGTGGTTCTATATGTGGAGGAATTCTTTCACCAATTTTACAAGCAAATATGGCAGCTAATCAAAAAATTATAGATTCAGGATTGCCTCTTACAATTCAAAATGGTGGACATATTTTTACACAACAATTTTGGGACAATTTCTTATGCATGTCTGGTGCTGGAATTGTGATTGGGTTAGTGATTTATATTACATTTTTTGCCAAATCAAAGTCATTACGTAGCTTAGGTAAATTATCCATTGTACCTAATATCTTTAACATTAATGAACCAATTATTTTTGGGACACCAATTGTACTTAATATATATTTATTAATTCCATTTGTTCTTGTTCCTTTAATTATAGGTATAAGTAGCTACTTATTAATGTATATGGGAATTTTACCATTATTTAGCGGGGTTATGGTTCCTTGGACAACACCACCAATTATATCAGGACTTTTGATTGGTGGATGGCGTGTTGCATTATGGCAATTTGTGATGATTGTTGTATCTTTTGTTATTTATTTACCATTTATTAAAAAAATAGATACTTTGGAATTAAATAAAGAAAATCAAAAGTAAATTATAAGAAATACAAATATTTAATTTTAATATCAAAAAGTCGTGAAAAATCACGGCTTTTTTTGTAATGCTACTAAGTTAAGAAATTAAGTTAATACTTTTGCTTTATTTATTGTTTAAGAAATCTACACGATTTTTGTTACTGCTTATTTAGAAGCAGTGCTTTTTAAAATATGAAGTAAGATTTGAACTTGTTTTTCCATCATAGTAAGTGAACAATATTCATAAGGTCCATGATAGTTAAAACCACCTGTACCAAGATTAGGACAAGGAAGTCCTTTGAATGTTAAACGTGCACCATCTGTACCACCACGAATTGGTGAACAATAAGCATCTAAACCATTTTCTTTAATGGCAGCTAAAGCTTGTTCAACAATGAACATATGATCTTTTAGAGCTTCTTTCATGTTTAAATAACTTTCTGTAATCGTTACTTCAACAATTTGATAACCATATTTTTTATTTAAGAACTCTGCAATGTCTTTAAAGTCTTGGCATTGTTTATTTGCTTGTTGTAAGTCATGGTTACGAATAATATATTCAGCAACTGTTTCTTCACAAGTTCCTTGAATCGAGTGAAGGTGATTAAATCCTTCATAACCTTCTGTTGATTCGGGACGCATATGCACAGGTAAAAGTGAATCAAATTCATAGGCAACACGCATTGAATTGATCATTTTATTTTTAGCACTTCCTGGATGAATACTTCTTCCATGGACTTTCACTTCGGCACTAAATGCGTTAAAGTTTTCATATTCAACAATGTGAATATCTCCACCATCAATGGTATAAGCATATTGTGCATTGAAGTAATCAACATTAAAGTGATCACTACCATGTCCAATTTCTTCATCAGGTGTAAAAGCAATTTGAATATCATTATGTTTAAATTCTGGATGATTATAAATATATTCCACCATTTGCATAATGATCGCAATACCAGCTTTATCATCAGCTCCTAATAAAGTTGTTCCATCTGTAGTAATTAAATCATGATGAATAAGTTGTAAGAGTTGAGGATATTGTTCAGGGTCTAGATAAAGTTCTTTATCTTCATTTAAAGTAATTTTTTGACCTTGATAATCTTTGATAATTTGTGGATGAATATCTTTACCACTTGCATCAGGAGAAGTATCCATGTGGGCAATAAAACCTATAACATCTCCTTGATGATTATTATTACTAGGAATTGTTCCATAAACTACACCAAATTCATCTATTTTTGCGTTTTCAATTCCTAATGATTTTAATTCTTCAACTAAATAATTTCCTAATTTTAATTGTTTTGAAGTTGAAGGAACAGTATGTGAATAACTATCTGATTGTGTGTCAAAACTCACATAATTTAAAAACCTTTCTTTAATTTCCATTTGTCTTCCTCACTTTCTTTCCTATTATACAACGACTTATAAAGAACTTCTATGAAAAAAGTTTACAAATCTTAAATTGTATGTTACCATACAATTCGTAACCGAACAATATAGGAGGAATGATATGTATAGAGATCCCATTGGACATCGTATTAAGACCATAAATAACCTAATGAGAAAAACAATGGATAAGAAAACAGGTCAGAGGCCTGATCGTGTAACTTTAATGCATTGTTGGATTATTGGGTTTGTTCAAGATAGAGAAGATAGTGGGCTTGATACATTTCCTAAAGATATAGAAAAAGAATTTTCAATCAATCGTTCTACGACATCAGAAATGTTGAAACTGATGTGTAAAAAGGGAATGATTGAACGAGAAGAAGTAGAATATGATGCAAGATTAAAGAAAATCGTTTTAACAGAATCTTCAAGAAATCATAATCGACAAATTGAAGATAAGATGAAAGAAATGCATCAAAAACTTATTAAAGATTTATCTGAAGAAGAAATAAATACGTTTATTAAAATATCCGATAAATTAATTAATAATATCAAAGAAGATTTATAAATATTCATGAAGTTCGGTAAATGAATAGGAAAGGAAGTCAATTATGGTAAAAACTTTAATGAAACAAATCAAAGAATATAAAAAAGATTCATTACTTACAATGTTATTTGCGGCATTAGAAGTTATCTTAGAAATCATTATTCCTTTATTAATGGCAAGTCTTATTGATAAAGGGATTGAGGCAGGTAATATGTCTAATGTTACAAAATATGGAACATTCATGTTTGTTATTGCAATTGGAACATTATCACTTGGTTTTTTAGCTGGTAACCATGCAGCTAAAGCTTCAACGGGTTTTGCAGCCAATTTAAGAGATGCCATGTATACAAACATTCAAACATTCTCTTTTTCAAACATTGATAAATATAGTACTGCAGGACTTGTAACACGTTTAACGACAGATGTGACAAATGTGCAAATGGCTTATCAAATGATTATTCGTATGTGCATTCGTGCGCCAATGTCACTTATTTGTGCCCTTACCATGGCAATGATGATCAACTTTAGATTAAGTATGATTTTTGTTGTTGCCATTGTTTTCTTAGTAGCGGTCCTTACAACAATTATGTATCATGCCACAAAATATTTTAATGATGTTTTTCCTAAATATGATACTTTAAATGAAAGCGTTCAAGAAAACGTTGTTGGTATTCGAGTTGTTAAATCATTTGTTAGAGAAAAATATGAAAATGAAAAATTTAAAAAAGCAGCACAAAACATTTATAAACTTTTTGTCAAAGCAGAATCCGTTTTATCTTATAATAACCCAGCTATGTTAATAGCTGTTTATGGTTCAATTTTAATGCTTTCATGGTTAGGTGCTAAAGCAATTGTAGGTGGGACTCTTACTACAGGTGAACTTACAAGTTTATTTAGCTATGTTATGAATATTATGATGTCTCTTATGATGCTTTCTATGGCATTTGTTATGATTACGATGTCACTTGCTTCAGGAAGACGTATTGCAGAAGTTATTAATGAGCAATCTGATTTAGTCTCTCCTCAAGAAGCTTTAACTGAAGTAAAAGATGGTTCAATTGATTTCAATCATGTTGTTTTTTCTTATAAACATGGTAGTGGAGAAGCGGTCTTAAAAGATGTTGATCTTCATATTAAAAGTGGTGAAACAATTGGAATTATTGGTGGTACCGGAAGTGCTAAAAGTAGTTTGGTCAACCTTATTTCTCGTTTATATGATGTTGACGAAGGTAGCGTTGTTGTTGGTGGACAAGATGTTCGTAATTATGATCTTGAAGTTTTAAGAGATGAAGTTTCTGTTGTCTTACAAAAGAATGTTTTATTTAGTGGAACAATCTTACAAAACTTACGTTGGGGTAATGAAAATGCAACAGAAGAAGAATGTAAAGAAGCTTGTCGTTTAGCGTGCGCTGATGAGTTTATTGATCGTTTTGAAGATGGTTATAATACGTATATTGAACAAGGTGGTTCAAACGTTTCAGGTGGACAAAAACAACGTTTATGTATCGCAAGAGCGTTGCTAAAAAATCCTAAAATCTTAATTCTAGATGATTCAACAAGTGCTGTTGATACAGCTACAGATGCAAGTATTCAAGAATCATTCAATGAACGTATTCCCGATACAACAAAAATTATTATTTCACAACGTATATCATCTGTTCAAAATGCAAGCCGTATTATTGTTTTAAATGATGGTGTCGTGGATGGTTTTGACACACATGATAAATTATTAAAAACAAATGAAATTTATCGTACAATTTATGAAACACAAATGAAAGGGAAGGAGGAAGAATAATGAAAGAAGGAACAATGAAACGTTTACTTAAAATGTTATGGAGTAAATATAAAATCCATTTAATTGTTGTTTTTCTATGTATTGTAGGAAATGCTTTATTTAATGTTCAAGGAACAATGTTTATGCAAACATTAATTGATGATTATATTGTTCCCCTTTTAAAGAGTTCTTCACCTAACTTTAGTGGACTATTCCATGCTTTGATTCGTGTGGGTGCACTTTATGCTTGTGGTGTTGTTTGTGCCTTTACCTTTAACCGTATTATGGTTTATGTAACACAAGGGTTCTTAAGAGATTTAAGAATTGAAATGTTTGAACATATGGAATCTTTACCAATTCGTTATTTTGACAGAACTCCTCATGGAGATACAATGTCAGTCTATACAAATGATATTGATACATTAAGACAATTGATTTCACAATCTATTCCACAACTTATTTCAAGTTGTATGACTATTGTGACAACATTTGTATCAATGATCATTTTAAATATTCCTTTAACTGTGTTAAGTGTGTGTATGCTTATGATCATGCTTGTTGTATCAAGAAAACTTGGATCGTTATCAGGTAAATTCTTTGTTCAACAACAAGGGGATTTAGGTAAAGTGAATGGTTATATTGAAGAAATGATTTCTGGTCAAAAAGTTGTTAAAGTCTTCAACCATGAAGATCAAGCAATTGCTGATTTTAGAAAATTAAATGATGAATTAAGAGAAAGTGCTTATCAAGCTCATAAATTTGCGAATATCTTAATGCCAGTTACAGTACAACTTGGAAATATCTCTTATATCATTTGTGCAATTGTTGGCGCAATCCTTGCTTTAAATGGACATTTTGCTTTAACAATTGGAACCCTTGTAGCTTTCTTAACATTGAATAAAAGTTTCAATCAACCTATTGGACAAATTTCTCAACAAATCAATGCTGTTGCCATGGCACAAGCAGGAGCTGGTCGTATCTTTGATTTATTAGATCAAGAAAGTGAAGATGATCAAGGTGTGGTTACTTTATGTCGTGTAGAAACTGTTGATGGAAAAATGGTTGAAACAGATAAAAGAACAGGACATTGGGCTTGGAAACATCCAAGAAGCGATGGTCATGTTGAACTTGTAGAAATGAAGGGTGATATTCGTTTAGAAGGTGTTGATTTTGGTTATTTTGATGACCGTATGGTTTTACACAATGTAGATGTTTATGCTAATCCTGGTGAAAAAATTGCCTTTGTTGGGGCTACTGGTGCAGGTAAAACAACAATTACAAACTTAATTAATCGTTTCTATGATATTACGAAAGGGTCAATTACTTATGATGGTATTGATGTAAAATTGATTAAAAAAGATGATTTAAGAAGATCATTAGGTGTGGTTTTACAAGATACACATTTATTTACTGGAACAGTTATGGATAATATTCGCTATGGACGTCTTGATGCTACGAATGAAGAATGTATTGAAGCAGCAAAACTTGCCAATGCCGATCTCTTTGTTAAACATTTGCCAGATGGTTATCAAACAATGCTTACAGGAGATGGGGCGAACTTATCGCAAGGACAAAGACAGTTATTAGCGATTGCACGTGCTGCTGTTGCTAATCCTCCTGCACTTATTTTGGATGAAGCAACTTCTTCTATTGATTCTCGTACAGAAAAACTTGTACAAGATGGTATGGATAAATTAATGCATGGTAGAACAACACTTGTTATTGCCCATCGTTTATCAACAATTAAAAATAGTGATTGTATTATGGTCTTAGAACAAGGACATATTATTGAAAGAGGAAATCATCAATCACTTATTAAAGAAAAAGGTAAATATTATCAATTATATACAGGAGCTATTGAAATGGATTAATCCATCAATAGCTTTTTATATTTTTTGGACTAAATGTCCATTGAAAGAAGAAAAATTGA
>ENA-OOYX01000996-OOYX01000996.1-human-gut-metagenome-genome-assembly--contig:-NODE-996-length-13897-cov-1.805375_pt1 | contig 13897 bp, 10 predicted proteins | sample MGYA00241182_ERZ501387 | MGnify/ENA primary metagenome ERZ501387 (study PRJEB25962, sample SAMEA2042740) | human gut metagenome | biome: human gut; feature: human-associated habitat; material: faeces...
GGCGGCATGGATTCCCGCATAGAAGTTGTTGTGGTAATCATCGAGATCCATTCTTGCAGACTGTGAAAAATATTTATATGCTTCGTCCAGATAGCCGATATCACATGCCACAATTCCGAAAATACAGGTGGACAAAGAAGAATGATGCAGGGTAACTTCCTGATAGAAGTCGTAGTTTCTACGGATTTCTTCTTCGGTAAAGAGATCGTTATGCAAGTACATGCCAAGGATCGCGTCTGCCTGTTTTGACATACGGTGGCGCATGATAAACAGTGGATGATAATTCTCATACAGCCATGCTCGTTTTTCCGGTGGGATTTTGTTTTCGTCCCACGGTTTCCGCATCATAAAGCCATCGTCCATCGGATAAACCTGACGCTTCTCATCGTATGGGAAGTACATTTTTTCGATGATCTCACGCCAAAGTTCCAGCTCCTTCACAGAGAAGTCCAGCTTCTCTTCCAGTCTCTTGAGATCTTCCGGTGCATGCTCCTTTAAGTATTCCACTGCTCTGACCGCATCACGCAGATTCTCTCTTGCCATCAGGTTTGTATAGAAGTTATTGTCAACTAACACGTTATATTCATCCGGTCCGGTCACATCACAGATACAGTATTTTCCGCCTTTGCACTCCGCAAAAGAACCAACATCTGCCCATACTCTTGCAGTTTCGATCAGAATCTCCGCTCCTTTCTCTTTCAGGTACTCCACGTCACCTGTCACCTGAAGGTACAAAGAAAGCGCATATGAAATATCCGCATTAATATGGTACTGCGCTGTGCCAAGCGGATAATAAGTGGAAGCTTCCTCACCATTGATTGTTCTCCACGGATAGAGTGCACCTTTCATGTGACCTAAAATCCTTGCACGGTCTCTCGCCTGTGGCAGCGTTGCATAGCGGTAATCTAGCAGCTTTCTTGCAGTCTCCGGTTCTGTAAAGATCAGAACAGGGAGTACATACATCTCTGTATCCCAGAAATAATGACCTTCGTATCCCTCTCCGGAAAGTCCTTTTGCCCCCATTCCAGTCTTTCCGTCTCTTCCGGCTGACTGGATAATATGGAACAGATTAAAGTGTAAACCCTGCTGTAATTCTTCATTCCCCTTGATCTCTACATCTGCTGTCTTCCAAAAATCCTGCATATAACACTTCTGCTGTTCTTTGAGCTTCTCATAGCCTTCGCTCTTTGCAGCCGCAAGCCCGTCCTGCACAAAAGCTTCCAGCTTCTCTTTCTCCATGTCAAGACTGGTCGAATAACAGATAAATTTATCGAGTGTCACGCACTCTCCCGCTTTTGCTGACAAGGAAACTCTGGATACTGTATCCAATTCTCCTGCTTCCGCCATCCAGTTCACGTCCGTCACTGTCTGTCCATCACACCATAATTCATGAACACTTCCGCATGCCACAGTCAGGTGACTTCCCTTTGTCGTTCCCTCATAATAGGAAATGTCGTTCTCCGCTTTCACCTTATCAGGATCAAGTCTCCGTCCAAATGGTCCATAGTCCACAATCGGATTGGTTTTTCTTGTATGATTTTCCACATCTGCCTGCATTTTGGACACAAACTCCACCGTTCCAACATAATTGACTGGTCTGACCTGATAACGGATCGCCATGATATTTTTTCTGGCAAAGGAAACAAGACGGGAAATATGAATTTCTGTCATTTTTCCACTTGAAGCTGTCCATGTCAGTTTTCTCTCCAGAATACCATCCTTCATGTGAAGCGTTCTTGCATACTCTTTCACTTCGCCCTGCTCCATCGTGAACTCCTCACCGTCCAAAATGACATGGATCTCCTTCAGATTCGGCAGATTTAAAAGTGACTGGCTCAAAAGCGGTGAACCAAAATTCGCCTCTCCATAGCGGATCTCATTGCTCTCATAAAAGCCGTTGACAAAGTTTCCTTCCAGACCGGTATCCACATCGAATGGATATGCCTCCTCGAAAGTTCCTCTTGTGCCAATGTAGCCATTGGACAGCGCAAATGTTGTCTCGTTCCTATAATTATTTTCTTTTTTGAATTCCGTCTCCGTGATATTCCATTGTTCGATCGGATATATTGGTTTCTTAAACTCCATTATTCACTAACTCCTTTTGATTTCCTAATACACAATCTCCCAGAACAACTCTTCTCTTTTGATAAACGCATATAAAAATTCTACCGCATCCTCTTTGATCGCATTTTTATGGCAAGCCAGTGCACGTGCCTTTCTGTTTACAGAAAAATCAAGTGCCTGCATATCTTCCGGAACTGCAAAGCTGACGCGTTCTTCCCATTTTAACAATCCTTTATCAAAATCTTTTGGACACGCAAATGGTTCACAGACATCCATACTCTTCGCATAATCCCAGATGTTATCTCTCTTAGCAGAGCGGTTCGGCCAATTTTCATCCCCAGCATTTGAGTGGACCACTCCTGAAAATAATGTCGGATGATATTCTTTCTCCTCCGTCAGAATCTCTTTAATAAAAAGTACCAGACCACTGTGATCCCCATGTCTGTCATATTCTGCAGTTGTAAAAATAATTTCCGGACGTTTTTCCATAATGATCTCTTTTAAATCCTGTTTAAATTGATTTCTTGTATACAAAGCAGGTTTTCCATACTTTTCCGCATGATAATCTTTCTTGTCAGGAAGCGCATACGTGTGATCCGAACAGTGCGACACATGTACACGGTCTCCCTCGCTGTCATCATATAACTGATGAAGAAAACTCTCTGTCTCATCCATCCCTGTATCTGCATAACCGAGAAATGTCACCTGTCTCCCGCCCAGTCCAAGCACCTGAAGTCCTGCCAGTGTCTCTGGCAGACGGACACTTCCGGTTGCCTCATCATGACCTTCATAATCACCATTTCCCGCCATCACTACATGAACACCAATTCCTTTTGCAAGTGCTTTCTCCATAATACCTGCTGCAAGAAGGATCTCATCATCTTCATGCGGCACGATCACCATAATATTTTTGATTTCTGCATCCAGTTCCATTCGTCTCATATTCTTCTCCATTCTGCAATATCGTCTTACCCCTTCACTGCACCGGCAGAAACTCCTGCGATAATGTATTTCTGCATGAAAATATAGAAGATCATAAGCGGTGCAACACCAAGCATCAGCATTGGGAACAACGCTGTCCAGTCGGTTGCGAACTGTCCGATATTTCTGGATACTTCCTGAAGGATGACATCCTGCTCACGGCTCTGTAAGAACAGAAGCGGTGTCATAAATTCATTCCACACATTCAAAGTAACAAGGATAACAACCGTTGCAATAACCGGTTTCAATAATGGAAGTACGATCACAAAAAACTTACGGATCACAGAGCAGCCGTCGATTTCTGCCGCTTCCTCTAACTCCTTTGGAATGGTCGATTCCACAAACTCTTTAAACAGGAAAATTCCCTGTGGAACATTGATCGCCACATCCACAAGAATGACCGCCCATGCCGTGTTCATCAGTCCGATACTTTTCACAATTTTAAACAGGCTGACAATATTCATCTGGAACGGAACAACCAGACCTGCAAGGAACAGCAGGAAAATGCGGTTTCCCCATCTGGACTTCGTTCTTGCCAGCGCATAACCTGCCATGGATGTAACCAAAACAATAATTGCAACTGCAAGTACTGTAATTTTTACAGTATTAAACAATGCTCTCGGATACTGCATATTTACAAAAGCATCTACATAATTCTGGAGTACCCAGACTTTTGGAAGCCCCAACGGAGACTGTGTTGCCTCCTGCGGATTTTTAAATGTCGTCACGATCAGGTAATAAATTGGAATAAACCATACCGCTGCCAGAAGTATCATAAAAATCTCTGTAATAACAAGCCCGCGTTTTTCTTTTTTACTGACTCCCATTTCACTACTTTTCTGTTTTATCATGAGATAGCCTCCCCCCATTTTCCCATTATTTTGGTTGTCACACCGCTAATGATCAATACGATGATAAAGAAGCATACACCGAAAGCGGAACCTACCGAATAGAAGCCATCCGAGATACCTTTCTTCATCATAACTGTCATAACCGTTTCCGTTGCATTTCCAGGTCCGCCGGAAGTCATGGAGTAGATTGCGTCAAACGCTTTCATGCCTCCGATCAGTCCGGTTACTACAATAATTTTTACGGAAGGACACATGAGTGGGAGCGTAATCCTAAAAAAGCTCTGTCTGCCGTTTGCTCCATCGATCTGTGCCGCCTCATATAACTCTGGTGCGATACTCTGCAGGTTGGCAAGAAAAATAACCATCGCCCAGCCGGTCCACTGCCAGATCTGCGTAAATATAACAGAGAATAGTGCCCGGTTTGTCGTGAAGAAGTTAATCGTATCTAACCCGAAGCGGTGAAGCAGATTGTTGATCAATCCATAGTCCGAGGACGATAAAATAAAGTTCCATAAATATCCAATAATCAAAGAACTGAATACTGCCGGGAAAAAGTAAACCGCACGGAGCAGATTTCTTGTCTTTAACTTTTTATTCAAAACAGCAGCGATCGGAAGACCAAGAATTACCTGAAATCCAGTCAGTAATATGGCATAAATCAATGAATTCTTGATTGCAATCCGCATTAAAGGCGTCTGGAATACTTTTATATAATTCTGAAATGCAACAAAGTGCAGATTTGTCGGATTCATATCAGTATAATCAGTAAAACTGTAAAAAATGGTGTACATAAACGGCAAAATACTAAAGATCAGATAAATTGCCAGTGCCGGAATAATAAACACCGCAAAGTAACGTCCGAGTGAACCACATTCCCTTTTTTTCTGTTTTTTATTCATAAAATCTTGCTTCCTTTCCGAAAAAAGGCAGAAAAAGAGCCTCAAACCCAGCCTCACTGCCGAGTTTGAGGCATCTTCACTGCACTCTTATCTATTTTGATAATAGCTCAGAAACCACTTCATCAACCGTCTGTAATGTTGTGGATAAATCCTGCGCACCTAAAAGATAACTCTGCATCTCTGTTCCATAAGTCTCATGTGCACCTGCTGCAGAACCCCATTCATTCCATGGGCAGTAAACATTTCCTGCTGCTAACGCACCTGCGACACTTGTATATGCTTCCGGAAGGTCAAATTCTACTCCATTTAAGTAAGAAGAACCCCCCTGATTGTTCTGCCATAAAGCGTTCTGTCCATCTGTCGTTGAAATTGCTGCAAGCACTTTTTTCACTGCGTCAAGGTGCTTGGAAGAAGCATTTGCTGCAAATCCACAGCCAGGACCACCAATGAGCCAGCCTGCGCTCTCTTTTGTTCCATAGAAAGGCATCATGTCAAGCTGTAACTCCGGATTTTTTTCCATGATCGCATCATAATCCCAAGGACCGGAGCAGAACATTGCTGAACCGCCTGTTGCAAACTGCTCTAATGCCTGATCATGATCAATACCTGTCATGTCTGCTGTGTATACACCATTATCGATCAGTTGTGACCATGTCTCGATATATGGATTCCAGGTTCCGTCCATTGTCACTTCGCCGTTACGATATTTTTCTCCAAAACCTTTTCCCTCATCAGTGGACAGATACTCTGCTGTCACAAATGCCATAGAACTCTTTAACAGCGGTTCCCATGATTTTAAGCCTGCTGCAAGTGGTGTAACTCCTGCATTCTGGAATGTTGTACAAACATCTAAAAACTCATCAAATGTCTTTGGAAGTTCCACATTATTTTCTTCAAAAATTTCTTTGTTATAATAGATTCCTTCAAACCAGCTGATTCCCGGAAGTGCATAGGTACTTCCGTTATATCCGTAAACACTTGTACCTGCTGTGGAATAATCAGCTGCCAGATCATCCAACGCTTCCAGATAACCTAATTTTGCATGTTTTAATGCAGAACCCGGTGACTCGCAGATGATGTCCGGTCCTTCGCCTGCGGAAAGCTGGGTATCAATAATTGTATCGTAGTTAGAGTTATCAATAAACTGATATTCAATCTCTACCTCCGGCACTGCCTCTGCAAGATAATCTAACATTGCCTGTACCGTGTCTTCACTATTCCAGTAAGACATACGGATTGTCACTTTGTCCGAAGAAGAGTCTGTTTTCTCTCCCTTTGTCTCTGTCTTAGATGCTGAATCTGTGCTTCCTGTATCCGAGGAGCTTCCACATCCTGCTACTACCCCAAGTGTCATTGCTGCGCACAATAATACGCTCAAAACTTTTCTCTTCATACCTTTTTCTCCTTTTCCCGAAAGAAAATACCGCTGTCTGCTGCTGTTTTTCTCTTTCATTTGATATATTTATCATACAGTCGAACCTAGCAGAATAAAATAATACTTTCTTTGGAAAAGTAATACTTTTTCATGTATTTTATTTTGGATTTTTCTTCTGCAGCGTATCCGGCATCTTTACCGTAAAGCAGGTATATTTTGCATCAGTGACTTTCACTTCAAGACTTCCGAGTGCTCCGTAATAAAGCTCCAGACGTTCCTTGATATTGTGGATTCCATAGCCTTTTCCCTGTTCATTCAACAATTTCTCTACCATTTCAAGTTCGATCAAAGGTCCGTTATTGTAAATAGAAAATACCAGCTGCTCCGGTTTTCTGCAAAACTCTACAATAATTTTTCCGGTGTCCGGTTCTTCCATATAATCAATGCCGTGCTTCATCGCATTTTCCACCAGCGGCTGAAGCAGAAAGTTCGGCATACAGCATTCGAGACCGCTCTCATCTATACGGTATTCCACCTCAAATGGTTCCTCATGCATTTTTTTCTGGATCTCAATATACGCCCGGATATTCTCCAACTCACTGCTCACCGTTGTGATCTGTTGTCCGTTGTTTAATGCTGTGCGGTAGAATTTTGCCAGAAGTCCTGTGATATCGCTGATATCGTCATCCCCTTTTCTGAGCGCCTTCCACTTGATACCTGAGAGGCAGTTGTAGAGGAAATGAGGGTTCATCTGCGCCTGCAGCGCTCTCAATTCGGATTCTTTTTTCTCAATCTCCATCTTGTATACTTCATTAATCATGGAATCTAACTGCACAGTCATTCTTCCGAGACTGTTCGTCACCATGCCAACCTCATCCGTGTCGGTTGTGTGACAGGGATTTTGCAGATCGCCGTTTGCAATACGCTCCGCCTGATCCCTCAACTGCAAAATTCTCTGACCGATCACACGCGACAGCACTCCAATCACCACCAGTGTCAGTCCGACACAAATAAGTACTACTATGATTGTAGAAAATATAATGGAATAAATCTGTTCCGAGATTGTATTCCGGTCAATAAAATAGTAAATTTTCCAGTCGACTTTTTCCATCGACGCTTCTTTTAAAATATATTCTTTATTTAAGACGGATGCATCCTCCGGGTTTTCTCCGATGTACGCTTCAATTTTCTGTTCCATCTGCTCATCAGCAATTTTTTTTGTGTAAATCACCTGACCATTTCCGTCTTTTATCACGATCCCGTTGTCCAGATAATCCATCGTATCAAACGGTTCCAAAATCCGGTTTAAGTAAAATTCCGCACGCAGTACACCGATTCTTCTGCTGGTCGTTGCCGTATCTAAAATTGTCCGCGTTGCATACAGCTTTCCGTCCTCCTCGACCGTCCACTCTGTATTAAAATCTTTTTCGTGCTTTTTGTACCACACCGTATCCTCATATGGCTCCGCCGACTCCAGGAAAGAGCCTATGTCTGATGCCGTATTTGGTGTGACGATTTTGATCATTTTTAAGTTTTCATCACTCGTTATAAAGTACCAGAATACCGGTTCCACCGTCTTATTCAGGCTCTGTGCGATTGCACTACCATTATAGGCATTCCCCTCCAACGTCTGTCGAAATTCCAGATTGTACGCCAGATATTTTGTAAAATCTGTCTCTCTCTGAAAAATAGCGTCTGCCTCCTGACACATACGGTGTAAATTATTGTCCATCGTCACTTCTGTCTGGTCCAGCAGATTTTGATTTGCCGCAGAAAACGAATGAATACCGAGAATACATAACGGAATCGACACCAGAATAATATAACTTATAATAAGCTTTTTCTGCATAGACGCATTATGTATAAACCAGTTACAGATTTTCTTCACTTGACCTTCTCCCCGCTTCTTATGTATTTCTGTCAACATGACCGCACCACTGTATTTCACTTCCAATTTTTCTGTTTATTTCTGCTCACGGTACTGCTTCGGTGTCACACCATAGTAATTTTTAAACAGTTTGTTGAAATAGGGCTGGTTTGTGTAGCCACATGCCTTTCCGATATCCACGATCTTCCAGTTGCTCTCCTCTAACAGTTCTTTCGCTTTCTTCATGCGATAGTCTGTCAAATATTTCACAAGATTGTATCCTGTCTCCTTCTTGAAAATAAAGCTCACATAGGACGCTGTGAGGCAGACTTTTTCTGCGATCTCTTCCAGACCGATATCATGCATATACTCATTCTTGATGACTTTTTTGATTTCGGATACCGTGAGGCTCGTATCCGGCAGACTCTGTTTCTGAGAAACAGTGATCTCCCGTATCACTTTTGACACAACTTCGCCCACTTTCCAAAGATCATGACTGTTCATAATTTCATCTGCTGTCTGCATGATCAGGCTCTCGTTATAGATGCCGTACTTCTGATAAATAGCCTTGACAATATCTAAAATCAGATACTTTGCATAAAATGCACTCGACGCTTTTTCATTTTCCAGACGTTTCAGATAGACCAATAACTGTTCTTCCACTGCAGGCATATTTTCATCCTCTATGCTTCGGAAAATACTATCTTTCATCTGCATGGTTTCCTCGAGCGTTCCTGTATCCCGCGCTGCTTTCTGTGCAATGTAGATTACTCCCGAAAAATAGCTGAACGTGTCATTTCGGACATCTTCCATTTCTTTTACCCTGCCTGAAAATTCTTTTATTCCAAAGAATGTTGTTCCGACAATAATCGATGGCATCTCTGCTTTTTCCTCGGTCAGATCGGCGTATAATAAACGGATGGAATTTTCCACTTTCCGTTCCTCGATCGGCTCTCTGCTGTAAATGATCACATAAATCTGGTTTGGATAAAAGTCGATCTGTTCATATGGTAATTTCATATTGCGTTTCAGTATTTTTTCAAATTCTTCCTCGCACAGTTCAAAGTAATTGTTCCGTGTCTCAATACTCACGAAACAGATATATTTATTTTCCAGATTAATCTTGTATTCTTTTAATTTTTCCACAATCTCTGTCACAGATTCTTTCGTGTTAAAAAGTCTGTATAACAATAATTTTTTATCTGCGACTAACAGATTTTCTTTCTGTTCTTTCCACTGCTTTTTCTGTCTGCAAAGTGCAATGACATGCTCCATCACCTGTTTGAATTCCTCCACTTCGATCGGTTTTAACAGGTAATTGACCGCACTTACCTCGCATGCCTTTTTCGCATAATCAAACTCGCTGTAAGCACTGAATATAATAATGATCACATCCGGTCTGTTTTCCTTTGCATATTTTGCAAGTTGTAGTCCGTCCATATACGGCATTTTTACGTCGGTCAATAAAATATCCACATCCTGATATTTCTGTAGATACTCCATTGCCAGTTTTCCGTTAGCTGCTTCCGCTACTTCAAGCTCAAATTGAAATTTTTCAATCAAAAACCGGATTCCCTCACGCTCTGTTCTTTCATCATCTACTAATAGTATTTTCATTTTCCCCACAATCCTTTTTTCTTCTGTATCATTTTTATACGCATACTATTTCCAATCTCCGCTTTCCGACATCCTTTCATCTCTTGTCGTTTTGTATACACTGCCTCAATTATATTTTATTAATCCGGTATCCTGTTTGAAATAACATATTTTTTTGATTTCTTGCAATTATTTGGTATCTTTCATTTTTACCGCAGATTATTCACCTTCCCAACTGAAATATATCCATCAACAAGTGCCCGGAAATCCGTTCCCTCCGGGGCATTCTCATTATAATTTCCATGCACAGTCAGTCGTATTCTTCCATTTTCAAGCCCCTCTTCCAGATACTCGTCAATGAAAAATCCACAGTCTGCAATTTTTCTGTCATATAAAATTCCCCGCAGCTTCTCAAGTTCACACTGCGGAAAATTTACGTTCCAGATCTGATTGTGCGCCAAAGGCTGTTCCATCAGTTCTTTCAGCATCTGCTCAAGGTAAGCGTCTGTCACCTCATGACACTCCGATGCACCTTCAGAAAACGCAATCGCATGCACACCTGCGCACGCAGCTTCTAACGCAGATCCTACGGTCGCTGAATACTGAATATCTGTTCCGCTGTTATATCCATAATTAATACCGGAAAATACATAGTCCGGCTTTTCTTTCACAATATTTAAAATTCCAAAACGCACACAATCCGCCGGTGTTCCTGTACTTGCATACGCGTGCACACCCTCCACCGGAAAATCAACCGGAAAAAACTCTATCGTTTCATGCAGTGTGATCCTGTGTGACATTGCACTGCGCTGTCCGTCCGGTGCCACTACCCAGACTTTACCATATTTTTTTGCTGCCCGTGCCAAACGAATGATACCGTCTGACTGTATTCCATCATCATTTGTAATTAATATTTTTTGCATTATGTTTTCCTTTTCCACAAATTTTCTGAGACTCTCTTCTCCATCTTTTCTATTTAATTTATCATATCCTTTTTTCCACGAAAATGCAAAACTCCTCAAAATGAGGACTTTTTAGCCTTAAAAGTCCTCATTTTGAGGAGTTTACTTTTTCGTTCATATACACAAATATAAACTGCATTCCCTTATTCTCTGTTTTCATATTGAAACCATCGCCAGTTTTACTGCTTTACTCTTCTCCGAAATAAGCACTTTTTTCAAGAATGATACTGGGCGGATTCGAACCACCAACTTCGGTTTTGCAAACCTATGCCCTACCAGCGGCTACAGCATCGGATACGAAACAACAGAATACACACTCGGCGAATATCTATTGTCATAAAAATCCCCTCACGGAGTATGTTTATCAAATTTTCCATGAGGGGTCTGTTTCAAACTGATTTCATTCTGCTGATTTCACGATCAGCACCTGAAACGCTCTTAGTTGCTGAATAATGCAGTAGACAGATATCTGTCACCGGAGTCTGGAAGAAGAACTACGATATTCTTTCCTTTATTTTCCGGTCTCTTTGCTAAAATGGTGGCTGCTTTTAAAGCTGCTCCAGAAGAAATACCAACCAGAACGCCCTCGCTTACTGCAAATGCTCTTCCCTCGTCAAAAGCATCCTCATTTTCAATTGGAATGATCTCATCATAAACGGAAGTATTCAAAGTATCCGGAACAAATCCTGCACCGATTCCCTGAATCTTGTGTGCGCCTGCTTTTCCTGTAGAAAGAACTGCACTTGTTGCAGGCTCAACTGCTACAACTTTGACATTTGGATTCTGCTCTTTTAAGTACTCACCAACACCTGTTATGGTTCCGCCTGTACCAACGCCGGCTACAAAAATATCTACTTTTCCGCCTGTCTGCTCCCAGATTTCCGGTCCGGTTGTTGCCTTGTGTGCTGCCGGGTTTGCAGGATTTACGAACTGGCCTAAAATAACGGCTCCCGGAATCTCTTTTGCAAGTTCATCCGCTTTTGCGATCGCACCTTTCATTCCCTTAGCGCCCTCTGTCAAAACAAGCTCTGCGCCGTATGCTTTCAAAAGATTTCTACGCTCAACACTCATGGTATCCGGCAGTGTTAAGATTGCTCTGTATCCTTTGACCGCTGCAACTGCTGCAAGACCGATACCTGTGTTACCGCTGGTTGGTTCAATAATGGTTGCGCCCTCTTTTAAAATACCTTTTTTCTCTGCATCCTCGATCATTGCCAATGCAATTCTGTCCTTTACAGAACCGGCCGGGTTAAATGCCTCAAGCTTTACTAAAATAGCTGCATCTGTCACGCCTGCTTTTGCAGCATATCTGCCTGCGTTTACGATTGGTGTTTTTCCTACTAACTCTAATGTGCTTGATTTGATATCACTCATGTTAATCCTCCTTGTTTTGCGAAGCAAAATGCGACTGTTCCTACAGGAGCAGAGGATTTAGCCTCCTTGTTTTTGCAAAATTAAAATAGTGTTCTTAGTGAGAAGAAGCTTTATCTTCCAAAATAAAAATGGCAGGTATCCTATGCACGACACCTGCCTGAGTTACAAATTTTTAGCGGGTACACAATGCATATGAAAAATAAACCGTACTCATACATACAGCCTGACAACAGCAACAACACATCATATGATTTTTCTGTGTGCTTAATCCTGTGTATTTCATATCATTGTCTCCTCTCTCATTTCCTACTAATCATATAGGAATATGTGTTTATATTTGAATTATAACGAGTAACATCTTTACTGTCAACTATTTTTTCATAAAATTTTGCAATTCTTTTCGTTATGATACATTTTTCTGTTCACTTACATTGCATTGCGATCTCGATGTGTGACTACTGCTCGATTTGATTCAGCTTGCAGCTTTTATGGTATCTGCCGGAAGTACTTCTGCGATGCGCTCCAACGCCTCTTTTAACGTGCTTTGCGGACAAGCCACATTGATCCGCTGGAATCCTCTTCCACATTTTCCAAAAATTCTTCCACTGTCAAGCCAGAGCTTTGCCTTGTGAACGATCAAATCTTCCAACTCCTGTGCGCACAATCCAAGTCCGTTAAAATCAAGCCAGATCAGATACGTTCCCTCATGTTCCACCATGTTCACGCCCGGAAGATTTTTTTCCACAAATTCTTTTGTAAAAGCGATATTGCCAGCCACATATTTTTTCATCGCCTGATACCACTCTTCCCCGTCCCGGTAAGCCGCCTCACATGCCACAAGTCCGGCTGCATTGAGCTGACTGTATCCGGCTGCAGCCAACTGTTTTTTGAATGCATTTTTCAGTTTCTGGTTCGGGATAAATATATTAGAAGTCTGCAGACCAGCTAGGTTAAACGTTTTGCCCGGTGAAGTGCAGGCAATTGTCATCTCCTCATATTCCTTTTTCAGATTTAATGAAAATGTATCTATGTACTCTATTAAACTTTTCAAATCACGCCACATATCATGCATGAATCTCATCGCTCACAACGATCACGTGATGTCTGTAGCAGATATCTCCAATTGTCTCCAACTCCTCCTTTGTCCACACTCTTCCAACCGGATTATGCGGATTGCAAAGGAAAAAGAGTTTTACCTGTTCCTCCACGATTTTTTTCTCAAAGTCTGCAAAATCAATATGATAGCGGTTATCCTCTCCCAGGAAAAGGTCACTGCTTACGATTTTTCTTCCATTATCTGAAATCACCTCTGAGAAAGGATAATATACCGGTGACTGAATCAATACTGCATCTCCCGGATCTGTATATGCTTTTACGGACAATGCCAGAGCCATCACGATTCCTGGTGTTTTGACCAGCCATTTTTCCTGTACTTCCCAGTCATGATGTTTCTTCAGCCATCCTTTCACAGCTTCAAAATAAGATTCCTGTCCATCACTGTATCCAAAAATCCCATGCTGCACCTGTTTGATCAGTGCATCCTGTACATAAGAAGAAGTCTGAAAATCCATATCCGCAACCCAGAGTGGCAGCACATCTTCCGGCATACCTCTTTTCACTGCAAAATCGTATTTTAAGCAGTTTGTATTTCTTCTGTCTGTAATTTTGTCAAAGTCAAGATTTCTTTCTGCCATGTCGCACCTCTGGTTTCTTCTACTTGTAATATATTTCTGTCTTCTGTGATTGGTTATTATAATTTCCCACTGTTTCTGTAGGTCTTATTGGATATATACATCATAGCAGAATTTTGCTTTTTAACATAATTCATTTTATCTAGAATCAGCTATAGGTGAATCCTATAGCCGGAGTTTAATTGACGTAGTGTCACAGATTCTGTAGTGCTTTTATACGTTGTGAAGGGCAGATAT
>ENA-OOYX01001001-OOYX01001001.1-human-gut-metagenome-genome-assembly--contig:-NODE-1001-length-13808-cov-2.032429_pt1 | contig 13808 bp, 14 predicted proteins | sample MGYA00241182_ERZ501387 | MGnify/ENA primary metagenome ERZ501387 (study PRJEB25962, sample SAMEA2042740) | human gut metagenome | biome: human gut; feature: human-associated habitat; material: faeces...
GCCGATGTTCTTGCCGGGCCGGGATTTCTGGCCGGATGTGACAACGAAGGGAATCTGACTTCTCTGCCGCAGAGTGCAATGGATTTCTACAAAGAGAAATTCAGAGCTTTTATCATTGAAATTTAAGGAGGAACGCCTTATGACCTTTAATGCAATGACCGAACGTTACGAAGAAATCACGGTTTGCGGAAAGCCTGCACTGTTCACCAGCATCCGTATCAAGAGAGATACTGTCCCGGATGGTCTGTATGCCTACGATGTCCGGCATGATGATGAATGCCGGGGTATCCCTTGTGAAATCGCGCCCTTTGTGATGGTCAACCACTGGGGCACCATCATCCTTGCGGAACCGCTGGAACTGCCGGACGATGGGCGGCGATATATTGACGAGGACACCGACTGGAACTACGCTCCGTTTGGAGGAACAGAGAAAAATCAAAAGCCATGTGTCACAGTGAAAGAATTTATAAAGACCTATGTGAAGCAGAAATGACAACTTGTGCCGGGAAAGTATTAAAAATGCCGTAGAGGTAAAAGAGTATCAAATTCTCTATCATTTGAGAGAGTTGCGTCAGCAAATCGGCAACGCTAAAATGACGAACGGCATTTTTGATACAGAAAGAAAAGAGTTATGAGCATTTATGGCTATTGCAGAATTTCTACTGCAAAACAGAGCATTGACCGTCAGATCCGCAACATCAAGGCAGAATACCCGACTGCCCATATCGTGCAGGAAGCCTATACTGGCACATCCATTTTTCGCCCGGAATGGCTGAAGCTCTATCGGATTCTGAGAGCCGGAGATGTGGTAGTGTTCGATTCGGTGTCCCGGATGTCCAGAAATGCAGAAGAGGGTTTTGCTCTGTACGAAGACCTCTACCACAAGGGCATCCGGCTGGTGTTCTTGAAAGAGCACCACATCGACACCGAGACCTACAAAAAAGCCCTGTCCGGCAGCATTGCCATGACAGGGACAAATGTGGACTTCATCTTGAAGGGCATCAACGAATATTTGATGGCCTTGGCAAAAGAGCAGATCAAACTGGCCTTTGAGCAGTCCGAAAAAGAAGTTGCTGACTTGCACCAGCGCACCCGTGAGGGCCTTTTGACTGCCCGGCTGAACGGCAAGCAGGTTGGCCGCAAAAAGGGTGTTGGATTTGAAACGAAAAAAGCCAGAGAAGCCAAGCAGATCATCCGCACCCACTGCAAGACCTTTGGCGGTACATTGGATGACATGGAGTGCATGAAATTGACTGGACTTGCCCGGAATACCTATTATAAATATAAGCGGCAGATTCGGGCTGATTTGACTGACGAGGGGAAACTTAAAAAGGAAGAGTTGTTATGAAAAACGAAAAACGTGTAAAAGATGAACCCCATAGCGAATTTACAAAAGAGGAACAACAGGAATTTTTGAATTTGCTGGATCGCATAACCCCGGAACAGCGTGAAGCACTGAAAAAAGTTCTGAAGTCCTTTATCTAATGAAGAAGGATGTCAGGTGACGCAGTGGTCGCCGGGCATCCTTCTTTTTTGTAAGGGTTTGCTTTATTCAGGCAGAAATGCCCGAATCAAATCCAAAATAGCGATTCTTTGCGAGGGCGAAAGTCTATCCCAGATGGTCAAAAGGGACTTCTGCTCCTCTGTCAAATGGTGAACGGCAGCGTCCTCTTCAAAAAATTGCGAGAGTGTGATACCAAGGCCGTGACATATTTTTTCAATTGAGGTCACGTTAGGCTGAAGGTTTCGTCTGCGCCACGTTGATAAGGTGGATTGCGTCAGACCAGAGTTCTCGGCAAGTGTGTATTCAGACCATCCACGAGCCAACCGCTCCCGGTCAATCCTTCCCAGAATGTCAAAGTTTGGCTTCTCACGTTCCATGTCATAGACCTCCTTGGATAAATCGTAGTGTTACTTACGATTCTAAGGGCGGATGGCTTGACAGGTAATTCTATAAATCGTATAATTTTAACAAGATAAATCGTAATAATGGGCGTTGAATTTGTCCTTTTTGATATGAAACGCCCACAACTGCAAAGGAGAGCATCTAGCTATGGCAGACTTTTGCTATTTTTGTAAAAAGAAAATTGGTTTGTTCGGAAAATTGTCCAGCGAAAAAGTGGAAAACCAGTTTGTGTGTGGGGATTGCGTAGATAAGGTCAAGCGTATTGCAACATTGTACAATCGCAATTTCTTGGAGTATTCGTTAAAAGATATGGAGACGTTAATTGAAAACTTTGAGTTGTTCGAGCGACATCTGAAAAGTTTTGAAAAAATTGAAGCAGAAGATAATATCAAAATAAAACAGTATAAATCTGAGATTGATAGTGAGAAAAAAGAAATAAGAGAGGCTGAAAATACAATAAAAGAGGCAAAAAAAGAGTACGAAAATAGTTTGAAGGAAGCTGAAGAAGAGCGAAGAAAAGATTGTGCGACGGCAGATTATAAAGAGGAACTGAGAGAATATAAAATTGCTAAGCGACAGGGAGATACGGTAGCTATAAATACTTTAGAAACTCTTTTAGCATTTCCGGATGAAAACTATCAAATTGCAGTAGAGGGTGCAGAGAAGATATATGCGGGCTGGAAAGATACAGAGGACTGCTTTATAAGGGCTTCAGAAGCGCAAATCCATGGATTCGAGAAAGCAATAAATGCGACAGAGACTTATGGGGAAATTAAAAAATATGTCTATCGAGTGAATCAAATGCCATCGGAAAAAACAATTCTAGGACATGAAATTATCCGACGTGAAAAAGAAAAGAATAAAGGAAAAGAATATATCATTAGATATATTCAGAGTCTTTTGAATCTCAATGACCAGAAAACAAACGAATTGAGCGCAAAAGACGATGTTCTTTCGGAATTTGGAAAAAAACTAATAGAGCTTAATATGCGCGATATGTTTATACGGTATTATTTGAACGAAGCGCATATAGATGCAACGAAAAATGAAATTGATGGCATGATTGCAAGCGGAATTAGTGAGGAAACTCCACAAGAATTTCTTGATGAAATACATGATACGGAGCAAACTTTAAATAGAAATATTGGGGATCGCAGTAAAATTAATCGAGAATTCGAAAAAAAAGAAAAAGAATTGACAGCGGCAATTCAAGATTACATAAATCAAATGAGCAAGCCACAAAAAACAAGTTCGGAAGTGCGAAGCGGGCAAACGGAAAATCTGTTAATGGAAAATATAGAGGCTGAAATGCCAGAAAAGGAATCTTCTATTCAAGGACAGAATGATGCGGAGAAACCAAATCAAAAGAAGAAAGTCGATTTGAGTGAAAAGAGAGTTAGCTGCGACTATTGCGGAAAAGAAAACAAAGCAGGAGCAAAATTCTGCAAATTTTGTGGCACCGCACTGATTAAAGAAGAAGTCCGTTTTTGTACAGAGTGTGGAAACAAGATAAAGCCGGGAAAAAAGTTTTGCTCTGCCTGTGGAGCAAAAGTAGAAGATTAATTGTGCAAGAGGAGTTAAAAAAATGAGCAAAAAATGTATTTATTGTGGTGCTGAACTGGAAGATGATGCACTTTTCTGCGATGAATGTGGCAAAAAGCAGGAGTTGGCTAAAGAAACAGAGACTGAGCCAAATGACCCAAAAGACGCTGAATTGAAAGCAAAACAGGAGGCTGATGCCAAAGCAAAGGCGGAGGCTGCACAGAGAGCGAAAGAAGAAGCGGAAAAACAGGCGCAGGAAGCAGCTGAGGCAAAGCTAGAAGCAGAAAAGCAGGCAAAAGCCGAAGAAGAAGCTCGTAAAGAAAAAGCAGCAGAAGCAAAGCGCCTTGAAAAGGAACGAAAGAAAGAAGAACGAAAAGCAAATCCTACATATAAAGCATATGCCAGCTTGATTCTTGGAATTCTGATATGGATAACATTTATGATGGGGGCGGCGGGTCTTATAGTAACGCTGCTTATGATGGTACTTGGAATGGTTTTTGGCGTTCAAGCGCTGAAATCCACTAAAAAGAAAATAGCGATTGCTGGACTTGTGTTAAACGGCCTTATGGTGGCTTTGATAGTTGTGTTTATGATTTCGTAAGTGCTAAATGACTATAAGGTGATACTGTGAAAAATGCAGACGATTCTTGTGGATGAGTATCATGGAGGAAATTATGAAGGACTACTATAAAATATTGCAGGTAGCACCAGATGCATCAACAGAAGTGATTCAGATGGCATATAAGGCACTGGCAAAGAAATATCATCCAGATCTGAATCCTGGACAGGAAGAAGCTGCACAGGAAAAGATGAAAGATGTCAATGAGGCATACGAGATATTGTCTGATAAAGACAAGCGCTGGCAGTATGACCAAATTTACTATCGTCAGGAAAAGACAGCGCAGAAGACTTCTTATTCAGCCCCAGAACCGCCCAAGCGTGCTCAAACACATTCTGCGCAGTCGAAAGGTGAACAAACAAGTGCTGCGCCAGTTGATCCGACCCCTGAAGATAAAGAAAAGACATCAAGTGGAAAAGGATGTGCAAAGACAGGTTGCGGATGTCTGGTTGTATTTGTTGTGCTTTTCATCCTGATTGGTTTGTTTGGAGGCTCTTCGTCTGACAGCGATTCAGATAAGAAACCGTCCTCGTCTGATGCGGCATCTGTAACCGCTACATCGGAAATGAGCGTTGCGGCTTCGGAAGCAGAAGAAGTGAAACCAAAGGAAGAGCTTGTTTACACATTGGAAAACCTTGAAAAAGCCAGCAGTACATACAACAAGTCGGAAAATCCTTATTATAAAGATTCTGTAGCACAATATGCGGAAGCTATCAATATAATTTACGGGGAAAACACTTCGCAGACAGTGACGGAAATGACGTTGGAACAAGCGCTCAAAGATTCTGACGTTTCACGGCTTTTTGTTGAAAAGCTGCTGAAATTGCAAGGCGAGGATGTGATGAGCGACAGTGATTTTTATCGGATGGATGTGAAAACTGACTCTGGAATTGTGAAGACACTGCTCACTATGGAGTCGGAACGTCAGTACATGGAAGTGTCTTCGCTGCCCAAGGATCGTATTGGCGATTATGAAGAGATCCTATTTTATTATGGAGGAATGAAAGAAAATAAACCGAATGGAAACGGAGCATTGTTCGCATATAGTACTCGGAACGGACTATCGCTGCAATATGTTGGAAAATTTAAGGATGGAAAGATTGAAGGGAAGGGGATTTCGTTTACATACGATGGTTTAGTTCATTACCTAGCCCATGCTGGAAACTATGAAAAAAATATGGCTACAGGAAAAATGACGACCTATTACGACAATGACTGTCAGGCTATTGGTAATTTCTTTCTGTATAAATTTGGGGATTACATCGATGAAATGAGCGAAAAATGGAGCGAAGATGAATTGGTAAGGCAAATTGATCTTCTTCTTCCCCAAAAAAGAGTGCTCAAATTAATTGTGACCGTAAATCTATATGAATCCCCCAGTACAACGGTGGATTTCAACCAGAGAGTTTTGATTCCACACATCAAATACGAAGGGAAAATGAAGAAAGGTTCTATAGAAGGAAAAGGAAAGTTGTATGCATCAGATGGATGGCTTGCCTATGATGGTGAGTGGAAGAAGGATAAATATAACGGAAAGGGAATCCTTTATAATCAGGATGGTACAATACGGAAAAAGGGAACATTTGACAATGAAGCACCCGATGAGGAATTAATCTATTCAAATCTTGCAACGGCATCGTTACTGGCATCAGATAAGATTTCGTTGGAAGAATTGTTTGCCGTGGATGATTCCGATACCAGTGCAAATACGACGCAGACGGCAACTGCTGAAAACAGTAATATGGCGGCATCTATTCAATCTGACGCTATCCCACCCGAAGTTTCTGGTTGTGAGAAAGACGGCACATGGCAGAAAATCCTTGTAGAGGCCACAGGCAGCAATGCAACTTTAACCCTTTGGACGTATCGGGATGGTCAGTGGGAAAAAGACCTAAGCACTACAGCAGCAATTGGTGCAAATGGACTTACTACTGATAAAACGGAAGGCGACCATATGACCCCGGAAGGAACCTTCCCAATCTGCTTTGCTTTCTCTACCAAAGAAAAAAATACGATGCTGTACTCTAAAATAATTAAGGAAGACAGCGTTTGGGTATGTGACCCGGAGTCTGTCTACTATAATACCCTTCAATCTAAAAATGATCCGTACAAAGACTGGGCCGACAAGGGTGGAGCAGAAAATATGTATCCGAAATTCTCAAAGGGCTCGTCCAATGCCTGCATCTGTTTTGGATTCAACGGAGATGGATTAAGCGCATATAGTGCAACTCCGTATGCGGGTTCAGCATTATTCATCGACGGTGTGGGCGAAAACGGTAATATGAACTCAGGATATGGAGATATCAAGATTTCGGGGAAAGATATGACAAAACTTCTGTCGTACCTGTGTGCGAATGACAATCCCGTGATTACGATTAAATCGGCTCAGTAATAGGAAATAACCTCCACTTTTTGGTCAAAAGAAAGTGGAGGTTATTTGCGGCGCATCGATTAAGGGGAAAAATACTATGGAAATGCTTGTCTTTATTTCGTATTGTGTACTGAGCTACTGGGCGGTTGGACAGACGATCTATGCTAACAAGATTCAAATTGGGTCATTAAAAGATATCTTCTTGACAAGATTTGTTCTTGGTGTGCTGCTGGGATTGATTTTGATTCCAGTGGCGATTCTGAAAAAGCTGTTCATCCATTGAGATGGGAGGAAAAACCATGAAAGAGCTATTTGAAATCTATGATGGCAGTGCAGAGGCTATGCGGAAACGGACGATGAAGCGGAGCCTTATGTCGATGAAGTAGTGAGAATCGCAGCAAACAACGGTGCCCAAATACAATTTTGACGTAAGTGCAAGGCGTAAAATCCTTCTTGAAATTTGAGACGAGCACATTAACAGATCGATAGAATCGAATCCCGTTGGATTCCTGCTGCGGAGTCCAACGGGATTCTTTTTGCCCCAAACGAAAGATAAGGCTTACTGACATTGGCTCATATACTGGATCAGGTCTTGCTTGTAAACCTTCCAGAGCTTTCCCATCTTGAAGGCGGGAATTTCGCCGCTGTTCAGAAGACGAAGCAGTAGATTTCTGCCAACATGCGTAATTTCCATTACCTGCCGGAAGCTCAGGACATCTGGATAGTTGTCTAGCATTGAAAATCAACTCCATTCTTGTGATTCTGGTGAATTTTCGTTCTGTTTTGCACGGATCATTTTTTGTTCGCTCAAAGCCCTTGTACCCTTGTGCATAAGGGCGCACATGGAAATCTGCCGCATTGACGATCGTTCAGGATGCGACAAGGGATGATCACGTCGTTGATCTCTATTTTTTCCAAAGCCTTTGCGATTTTCTTTTTATGATGTATCTTATCGGTCGGTTCCGGCTCATCCTGCGCTTCGATATACGCACTGACAAGTTCTTTGGTATCGTCATCAAGATTGCTCATTTGTACGGCTTTCAGGGCAGTTGGAACGTTATACCACGAATGCTTGCCAAAATAATCGACGGCATACCGATATAGAAAGAGCGGAATATCATCACTGATTTTATCAAAATAATGAAACAGCGCATGATTTCCAAACTGGAGCTTTGAAGATTTCGATTCCAACTTATCGTGCTCAAATTCTTTCAGACAGGGGCGCTTTAATTGAATTTCATATCGAACCAGATTTTTTGAGCGTTCCAGATCATCCGGAGAAATCGGATAGCTCTCCTTTTCGCAATTCAAGAGCTGCTGATGCTTGTCATAGAGTGCAAAATCGTACCACGTTTTTTCAAATTTACAGCTTCGGATCTCATTGTGCTGGTTATAGTGTAGTGCGCGACCTTTTCTGTACGGGTCAACGCTTCCTGCATAACGAATGATTTTTACCATCAGTGAGGGATCGCATTTCACATAGAAGTCTTGTGTAATATCCAACCGGTGCATTTTCCATTTAACAGAATCCTCAATTTCAAGGAGTCCAAGCTGCTCCAATTCATCCAGAAATGCCTGCTCTTGCATGACCAAACCTTCTGGTGATAAGTCTGTTAAACTTAAACGAGATGGATCACCTGCAATCCTAGCGAGGTTCACACCAGATAACGTTATGTATCGCTTCTTAAAATCTGGATAATCTGCCAATGTGATGGTCAAACCGCCATCTTTTCTTTTATAAGAGTAGCCTTTTTTCGAGGAGCCATGATACGGAATCCGATAGTATTTTCCAGCGGATACCATTTTTTGAATTGCCATAAATACAGTACGCTTCGCTTCGCAATCCGTGTACGTTCCATTCACTTCAAACGTATGAACGGAAGGTGCTAAAAGTGGGAGCTTCTTTGCCATTGTCATAAAAACACCTCTTTTTGTGATTTATCAGGATGTTATGAATCAAATAGAAATTGATCGGGAGGAACAACTACTATAAAAACGCATAGCATTCTATCTGGTGATTTATGACACTGTTATCCATAGATCGAAATCTAATAGGATCATAATAAACTGCTTTTTGGGATTTCTTATAGGGCGATTTGATCAAAGGTAGCGTATTTTCGATCTCTGCCCTTCAAATTCATTATGCCGAATGGAAAAACCATTACAGACTGCAATAAATCCAGTTTCGACATTTGGGATGGTTTTCGTCTGATCAGACAGGTCTGGTTTTCTTTATCAAGAGCCAGCGGGCATTTTGTATCTTGTTTTGTGAGTGGAAAGAAGGTACAATAATAACATCAAACAAAAGATCTTCCCGATGAAATCCGAGAAGGTTCTGATAATTGCAGACGGTGCGGCGTTTGGTCCGCAGATGAATGATATTTACGCATACGACCCCGATACAGAGGAAGAAGCGGGCCAATGCGTGGATGAAGTGATTCAGATTGCAGAGGAAAGCGGCGCCGAAATTCAGTTCTACTAAAAGATAATCATAAGCGACCATGAGGCGGAGCTTTTGCGCAGATAAAATGCTGCGGGAAGCTCCGTTTTTTGTATAAATAAAAACTTTTTACTCTTCGGTTTCGCTCTATAAAACTTATATAAGAATGAAATTTTCTAAAATGCTGGAATAAAAATTGAAAATGAGGTATACTAATAACAGGAAGGAGTTGAAAGAATGCTTTGCCAATTTTCTTTTCAGAATTTTAAGTCTTATAAGGATGAAACGACATTTGATTTCCGTGCAATGGCAATTCCGGAGTTTCAGGATGCCTTGATTCGGCAGGAGAAAGCGGAAGATTTGCTTCCGGTCAGTGCAGTCTACGGCCCCAATGGTGGCGGTAAGACGAATCTGCTTCAGGCATTCTTTTGCCTGATTAACCTTGTTGTGAAGCCGATTCATGCATTGGAGAAGAATCGGCAGCCAATGATTTTCCAGCAGGGCAGCAGTGTGGCTCCCTTTATGCTGGATGAAAGCTCTGCAAATGAGCCTACGATTTTTCAGGTGTTCTTCCGTGTAGGCGAGAAGGAATACCAGTATTACATTTCGCTCAAGGAAGAAATTGTCTTTGAGTCCCTCTTGTGGCGCACACTGGGCGGCAAGAAGACAGGTTTGATTTTTGAGCGAGATGGTCAGAAAATTGAATTGGGTGCAAGCATCAGTAAGGCGAGCATCAATCTGGACGTCAACCCGAAGATGCCGTATCTTTCTTTTTTGGCAATCAACTATAATATCCCTGTGATTGCAGAAGTGCAGAATTGGTTTGAATCTTGCATTACGCAGAGCTACGCAAACCCTAGAGCGGAAAACATTGTGCTGGTGTCCAAGAATGAAGCGACCAAGGAAAGCTTGATTCATGCACTGAATGATGTAGGTATTGATTTGTCCGGTTATCGCTATGATGAGGATAGCAAGCACCTGTTTACGCAGAGAACGATCAAAGGCAAGGTCTACGAGCTTCCCTTTGAAGCAGAGTCGGATGGAACCAAGAAGATGATAGCGGCTTTGCCGGTTCTGATGGTAGCATTGCAGGAAGGCCGCACAGTCGTTGTGGACGAGCTGGATGCCAAGCTGCATCCGAAGCTGCTCCGGTATGTGATTCAGATGTTCAAGAACCCGGAACTGAACAAGAAGGGCGCACAGTTGCTGTTCAGTTCTCACGACCTGACTACGATGAAGAATACTGTTTTCCGCCGCGATGAAATCTGGTTTGCAGCAATGAATGATAATCATGAGAGCGAAATTTATTCGCTTTATGAGTTCCGACAGGAGGACAACACCCGCGTCAAGAGTACGGCAGCCTTTGACAAGCAGTATCTGGAAGGCCGATATGGTGCAGACCCCTACCTTTCTAATATGCTGACAGGGAGGGATTGGGCATGAGTCTGAAACCTCCGAAAAAGAGTGACCTTGGAAAAAGCTGGATGAAGAATCGCCGTGATAAGGCGAGGATGATTCAGCCGGAATACCACTTGATTGCATCTGAAGGTACAGAAACCGAGCCGCAGTATTTTGGCGCAATTCAACGGATTATCAATTCTAAGTACCGTGATAGAATCCAGCTAAAGGTAGAGGGCATTGGCGACAATACGGTGAATCTGTTGATGAAAGCTCGTCAATACGTTCAGAATAATGGCATTGTGTTTAAGCACGTCTGGATTGTCTATGACACAGATGATTTTCCGGCAGAAAATATCGACATGGTAGCACAGCTGTGCGAAGAATACAATGCACAAGGTGAGACGATTTACCATGCTGTATGGTCGAACCAGTGCGTAGAACTGTGGTATTTGCTGCATTTTATGTATATGGATACTGATATTGATAGATCTCGTTACTGGCCGAAGCTAAGCGATTGGCTGAAAAACATTGGCGCAGGGAGTTACGAGAAGAACCGCCCGGATATGTATGAAGTGCTGCGACCTTACATGGACATTGCGATTGCCAATGCAAAGCGGTTGGACAAACAAAATGAAGGACGGAAACCCTCTGAGTCAGCACCCGGAACGAAAGTCTACGAACTGGTTGAGATGCTGAAGCCTTATCTTTCGGACACATTATTATAGTAGAAGGGTGATTATGCCTTCTCAAAAGTAAGTTCCTAAATGCCTATGGATTCCATTGGAATCCATAGGCATTTTTTCTGTAAAAGATGGAAGCTTCTTGTTTTATGAGTGGCGGGACGGTATAATTAAGTTACAGCTATGAATATGAAAGGCAGGACTTTTGTGAAGAAGATATTCGTAAAATATAAATGGCTGCTGATTGCGCTGCTTATGATTTCAATAATCGCTATTCCAATGGTGGTTAATATCCTCTTTAAGTTTTCCAGTGCTTTTCCGGCTGAATGGTCGGCAGGAGATGCACTTTCCTATGTTTCTGGATTGCAAGCTTTGCTGGGTACCATTATACTTGGCATTATCACTGTTGAGCAGGGACAAGACGCACAAGAAGTTAATAGGCGCTTAAGCGAAGAAAATAATAGACTCCAAAAAATAATGTCACAAAAACTTTTACCAGCTGTGAAGCTGACAAATCCATCATGCAAACCGACAATGCTTCATCGCGGAGCACTGTCCTATGTGCCACAGTCCAAACAGTTCAGAATTATTCGGTCTTATTATGGAGATTCCGTACAACATGAAACCAGTGAGATTCGAGTGAATATTGATTCCTTGGTTGAAGAAATAAAGTATATTAAAACAATAGAATTTTCCTTGCAAAATATTTCTGAATCAATTATTCGGCATATTCAAGTGGATAGCGTTGATATTGTTGGATTCCAAGGCAAAACAGAGTTAGTGGCGTGTCGAAATTTTGGACAAGGCGGAATAGGAACGCTACTCGCAACGGGCGATTCTGTGGATGTGAGTCTGAAATTGTATTCCAATAATGCTATTTATAAGGAACTTTGGGATGACGATTTGGCTGGAGTGGCTGTTGTGATGCATTTGACTAATACTACGATTTCTGGGACAACATTTTCGGAATATATTGAATTCGGAATGCAGAATAACGGCCATTACCATATCAACTATGGAGAACCCCTCAAGCAGACAGGGCGAGTGAAGGTGGATTGACTCGAACGCTCTGTAATTTTGGCACCCGCTCAGGCTGCGATCAAGAACCCCCGCAAGTAATTGCGTGAGAGCTTGAGAGAGCACCAATAAAGTATATGAACCGCCTCGGTTTCCATAGTAGGAAGCCGGGGCGGTTTTTTGCGCTCACGGAGGGGCAGATGAAAAACGCAATGTGAATATATACAATATAAAAATGAATATATACTAGAATTTCGGGAAAATACTTGCATTTTCATTAAAATGGGTGTATTATAACACCTGCCGACGAAATGCCGACAATCAACAAGAGAGGGATCGATACTATTATGTCTTTGAAGAAGAAAATTGCTGCGGCTTTCATCGCCTGTGCGATGACGCTTGCCGTGGTTCCTTCCGCCTTCGCCTGCACGGCACTCTATGTCGGCAGCGACCTCACCGAGGATGGCACCACCATGTTTGGCCGGATCGAGGATCTGGGCACCAACGATTCCAACAAGCTGTTCAACATCAGCCCCGCCGGGAAGCACACCGCGGGCGAGGTGTACGAGGGCTGCTACGGCTTTACCTACACCTTCACCCACGACAGCTATCGCCCGCCGGGACGACAACGGTCTGGGTGTCTGCCCGGACTGCGACAGCACCCACGAGCACACCCCCTATGAGGAGGCTGGCACCAACGAGAAGGGCGTCATGGTCTCTGCCACCGAGTCTCTCTACGGCACCGACGCCGTGCTGAGCGTAGACCCCTATGTGGACAACGGCATTGAGGAAGCCGAGATCACCACGGTGCTGCTGAGCGAAGCTTCCACGGCCCGCGAGGGTGTTGCTCTGCTGACCTCCATCTACGACAACGCCGGTGCAGCCGGCGGCTCCGGCGTGTTCATTGCCGACCAGAATGAGACCTGGTTCGTGGAGAACCTGACGGGCCACACCTACCTTGCCCTGAAGCTCTCCTCCAGCGTGGTTTTCATGCAGCCCAACGTCGCCGCCATGGGAAAGATCGATCTGGATGACACCGACAACGTGGTGGCCTCCGCCAACCTGATCTCCGTGGCCCAGAAGGCCGGTACCTTTGTGGGCGACGCAGCTGCCAACGTCATCGACCTGGATGCCTCCTACAACGGCGACATCGCATCGGACCGCATGGCAGCCGGCCTGAACTACCTGTACGGCACCGACACCTTTACGAAGGATAACTACAGCGAGACCGACTTTGCCATCAGCAACGTCGGCGAGAACGGTGCCATCGTCCCGGTCTACTCCAACATCCAGCTGACCAAGAAGTTCTCGGTGGAGGATTCCATCCACTTCTTTCAGACCGAGCCCATCGGCAAGACGGGCAATGTGGAGACTCATCTGTTCCAGGTGAGCGCCACCGGCGATCTGAACACCGCCATTACCGAGTGGACCGCTTTTGACGACGACGTGTACAACGCCTTCGTCCCTTACTATCCGATACTGACCACCGACACCGCAGATGTCTACAAGGTCTCGGTCCATAAGGTCACCCGTTCCGACGAGCAGCCCACCGAGGGCGTCTGGTATCAGGATGCCAAGGGCCGCTACTATACCTACCCGGACGACTGGACCGACTCCTTCTACGGCGTGCGTGACGCTCTCTCCAACCTGCTGACCTACGGCAGCAATGGCAATCAGGTCACCGCAAAGGATCAGGCTGCAGCCAAGGCCAGCTACGCCGCGCTCCAGCAGGAGATCATGGCCGACTACGCCGATATGAAGGCCGCCGTTGCCGCCGCCGACACGCTTGAGGCCAAGCAGGCTGCCGCCACCAACGCCAGCAATGCCATGAG
>ENA-OOYX01001014-OOYX01001014.1-human-gut-metagenome-genome-assembly--contig:-NODE-1014-length-13666-cov-1.338182_pt1 | contig 13666 bp, 9 predicted proteins | sample MGYA00241182_ERZ501387 | MGnify/ENA primary metagenome ERZ501387 (study PRJEB25962, sample SAMEA2042740) | human gut metagenome | biome: human gut; feature: human-associated habitat; material: faeces...
GAGTATTCAGATTCAAAGGTGATCTGGACAGTGCCGGAATCTATGCTGAAAAAATAATTTCTTCCAGCCAATTGCACCTGATCAATTCCCATAATGACCTGAAAAAGGCTAAAAAATATCCAGGAAACCAGGAATTAATCTGGGGATTGTTTAATAACAAATTATACACTCCTCTCTATAAAATGTTCATTGCCAAACGACAAGCTACCGGTAGTGATACCCGCTTAGAGGTCCGGAAAGATTACGAAAAGATTTACAAAGAAACCCCTCTCGGGCCAGATGATCATGATTACCGTTACGATGAATTTTTTGATTATGTAGTTGATAGTACGAACATCTCTTTCAGTCGTTTTCTAGAAGAAGAAGCCAGCAATTCCTCTGCACAGGAACAAGCGATAAAAGGAATATGCCTACTGCGTTTGCCAGAGATGTATTACATTGCAGCAGAAGCTCTCTATGACTCCAATCCAACCCAGGCCATCGCCTACTTCAATGCAGTGCGCAATAGCCGTGGTTTAATGGACATGCAAGCCAACCGACTCGATTCCAAAGAGAAATTCAGACAAGAACTAATGAAAGAACGACTGAAAGAATTCTGGGGAGAAGGTCAGACTTTCTTCGAACACAAATATCAATATGAAGGATTTACCAGTCCGTCAAAAGTAAATGTAACCATAGCTCCTTCCAATGCCATCTTTATTCTCCCCTGGCCTGAAGATGAGAAAGAATTCGGAAACACTAACAAATAACTCTGAAGAAAATGAAAAAGATATTTTATAATATATTGGGTATCACGATGCTATTCATCGGATTTACAGCCTGTGAAGACAATACCGACGGTTTCTATGACAATATACCCCGAATCTATTTCAATGCAGACAGTCTCAATTATTCCTTCGGGGATCAATTGGCAGAATATACCCGCCATACGTTCTATTATCCGGTGAAGATGCTGGGAATGAAAGCTACACACGAGATGAAATACAAAATCGAAGTAGATGAAGCCCAAAGTACAGCCCAAAAAGACATTCACTATGTTGCGTTACAAGAGGAATACTCTTTACTACCGGATTCCGTAAATGCCTACTTTCCGATAGAACTTATCCGGGATAAAATGCCCGACACGGACACCTCTTTCCGCTTAGTTCTGAAATTAGTGGCAAACGATGAATTCCAGACAGGCATTACAGAAAGCCTGACAGCCGTACTGACCATGAATAACTACCTGGAGGAACCCGCATGGTGGACTCCCAACTTAGGTAGTACAGGTCCTTACCAACCCGGCAAATACCAGCGTTTGATAGCTTATTACGGCAGCCCTGAAAAGGGAGAGCAAGCCACTGCCTCTTATCTGGAAATCATGTATGCCTTCAAAACCCAGGTCTACGATTACGCCCAGGAACATCCGGAAGCGGGCTTCATTTTTGAAGAAAATATTTGGTGGCCATTTGAATAATTAATCATGAAATGAATATCATTATGAAAAAATATTATCTTTTAGGAATTCTGATATTACTCTTTGCTTCATGCATAGATGATAAATCTGATTTGGGATTAAATCATATATCCCAGATCAAATTCAAAACTCAATTTGAAAAGGACCCCTATCGTTGTGACCAATGGTCTGAATTTAAACTGGAAGCCCCGGAAATTGAACAAACTTACCAGGCAAAACCGGTTAGTTACCGTTGGGAAATCAACTATCAAGAAGTATCTAAAGAAAAAGACCTGACTTATTTATGTACTGAATTGACCCAGGACCAAGGTGTACAGGGTAGGCTGATCGTCTCAAACGAAGACGGAGAAGCCTATCTGGATTTTCGATTGAAAGTAACTTCCCCATACGAAGAAGGCCTGGTCGTACTAAGCCAATTCAATAACGGCTCGATGGTATCTTTTAAACGTGAAGACATTGAAAATACGAAATTTCAATTAAATGCCTACAGCCTGAATAATCCCCTGGTATCTTTGGGTAAGAAACCAACAGCTTTATTGCAACAGGCTGGCAAACTTTACATTGCGACCGAAGATCCGACTCAAATTGTTCTAGTGAACGACAAAACTTTTGCAGCCGAGAAAAAGATTCCCAATCCTGACCCGGAATTGAAGTATATGATCGGTAATAGCAGTGGTTCCTTTGGACTCACTTTCTTAGGGGGAGGCAAGATGTTAAGTTTCGACAACAGTCAGGATGGTTACATGAACGCCCCTCAAAAAATGCTGGAAATGATGTACCCGGGTGCATATCTGGCAGACAAAGGAATGCGTTTATATAATGGAAAATACAGCGACGACATTCTTTTCTATGACAATACATTTGGCATGTTATTATACGGAGAATGGCAATGTTCTTCCTTATTACCAGAAACTTTCAAAGGAAAAACCCTGGTCGATATGATCCCTTGCAAACATGGAGAAGAAGCGTTAGTTTTTGTGCAGCATAAGACGACAGGCATCATAGAAATTGTAGATATTTCCCCTCTGGTTCCCGTGATACATTCTGTCACTCCGGTTACAGGAAGCGGAATCACGACACACAGTGCTTTTCTTGCCAGCCAGGAATCCGTCATCCTGTATTATTCCGTCGGAAACAAGGTATTCCGTTACGACTATAGCTCACAGGGACATTTCCAAAGCCAACCGGATTTCATCGTAGGTAAAGACGGAGATGTAATAAAAACCATGATTTTAAGCCCGGATGAATCCAAATTGTATATCGCTGTAAATTCCAGTGACGGAGAATACATAGGAGATGTTTATTGTTTCGACAATAAAACCCGTACTGAATTATGGCATGAAACGGGAATAGCCGGAGAAATCGTTGAGATGATTTACAAAGAATAACATCCTAATTCCAGATTGTCCGGAAGTCCTTTGTATTCTTACAGTTATTTAAAATAACAGGAATACAGAGGATTTCCCTAATCATTCCAATTCCCCTTCATCCAAAATAATTGTTTATGAAAACCTATTTATTTTCAATCTGTATCTTGCTTTTGGTTGCCTGTCAGCAATCTCCGTCTTTCCGCTTAAGTGGAAAGTTTGAAAAAATACCCCAAAGCCAGGAATTACACTTACGCCTTCCCCATACTCACCGGGACAGCAGTCTATTCACTCTGCCTATACAAACTGATGGCAGTTTCAGTTTAGAAGGTCAAATTCCTTCCGGTAGTCTGCTCATTGTCCAATTGGACAAAGATTATATCAAAATTCCAATTTATGCTGAAAATCAACATTATACCCTAATAGAAAAAAACGGACATTATTATTTTATCTCCGCAGATTCCTCTTCCTTGCAAAATCGTTTTACAACCTATTTACAGGAAGCAAACAACAGAGAGGAAACCTACAACCGTCTGTCAATGGGCTATGATACCATCAGTGATATCCATCACAAAGCAGAACGAAGCGCCGTTCTGTCCCGGCAATTTGCGGACAATGAAGCCTTCCGTTTAACCGGAATCCGTCAGTTTGCCGGTACAGAAATTGCCCAATACATCATCTACCGGGTGCTGTATTTCTATGAAAATAGCTACAAATCATTCACCCAGGCAATAGAAGCACTTGGGGACAGCCTGCCGGATTGCGGGATGAAAGAACAGATTATAAAGACCTACGAGCAACTAAAAGCGGCACAATTAACCGGTGAAGCTCCCGCTTTCATTCTACCAGACATACAAGGGAAAAAAGTGGCTTTAACTGATTATCGGGGCAAATATGTCCTGGTTGATTTTTGGGCCTCCTGGTGTGCTCCTTGCCGGGAAAAAAACAAAGAACTGTATAAACACTATCCTGAATTAAAGGAACAGGGGCTGGAAGTGATTTCTATTTCCCTGGATGATCAGCAGCAACAATGGCTGAAAGCCGTAAAAGAAGACAAAGTCTCCTGGACACAATTGAATGATCCGGCTGGCTTTAAGAACAGCATGGTCCGCCAAGCCTATAAAGTCAACCAAGTTCCAACTGTTTACCTGATCGACCCTTCGGGCAAAATAATAGCCACAAATCCGACAGAAGAAGAAATCAATATCTTTCTAAAAAAATAAAAGCCCATGAAGATTCTATTCTTTCTATTACTGACCTTTACCATCTGGAAAGGTCAAAGTCAGGATTTATTGCTCCGGAATGTTCGAATACTGGATTTCGGGAAAGGTGAATTCAGTGAACCTACTCAATTGCTTATCCAAAACGGAAAAATAAAAGCCATCCGCCCCCGGATCAAACACACTCATTCAGTCGATACACTGGATCTGAAAGGAGCCTATGCCATACCTGGTCTGATCGATGCCCATGTTCACCTCTCCAATGATCCTAAGGAAAGCCGGACAGACCGGATCCGTCATTTGGAGTATTTCTTACTGCATGGTATTACGACAATCCGCGATGCAGCAGGAGATGCCCGTATTTTAAGAGACTTACAAAACGGAGTCCGCACCGGAGAAATAGCAGGTCCCGATATTCATTATGCCGCTTTTATTGCAGGTCCACCCTATTATAAGGATAATGACCGGGAGAAAAACATGGTTGCCGGACTAGATACCACCTTTGCTCCTTGGTTACAATGTATTCAGCCAGGAGCAGACTTGCAACAAGCAATGAAAGCAGCTAAAAATTGCGGAGCCACCGGTATAAAAATATATGGCGGCTTTACCCGTGAAGAATTGTTTCCTCTGGTAAAAGCTGCAAAAGCAGAAGGACTGAAAATATGGGGACACGCAGCTCTTTTTCCGGCCAAACCCAAGGATGTTGCAGAGGCAGGAATGGAAGTCATCTCGCATGCCTATTTACTGGAATGGGAAAATGTCCCCGACCCCCTGTCTGAAGATTTTTTCAAAAACTACGAGCTTTTTTACTCTAAAATTGACCACCAGCATATTAATTCCTCACCTTTCATCACAGCAGTGAAAAAGCAGGGAGCAATCTTTGATCCAACCCTCTATTTATGCATGGTGAACAATATGGAATGGTCGGCAGACGTAGTGAAAAAAGCCTACCAGGACGGCGTCAAAATCTGTGCCGGTACCGATTATATCAATGATCTCTCCCGTGCCTACCCTTTCCTTTTTGATGAAATCACTCTGTATGTCAATCAATGTGGTTTTACTACTCTGGACGCTATCCGGTCTGCCACTCTCATCGCAGCAGAAGCTCTGGGAATCGAAAAAGAAACAGGCTCGTTAACATTGGAAAACAAGCCGATCTGTTGATCCTAAAAGACAATCCCCTACACAATATTGAAAACCTGAAAAGTATTGAACTAATCATCAAACATGGAAAAAAACAAATAATAACTAAATAAACCAAGCTCCTTTAGCAAGTTGTCCTGAAAAAATTTTCAGGACAACTACTATATTTCGGGGTTATAATCAGTTTCAAGCTCAGGGATCAACCAACACCAACCATTATTTTCATCCGGCCGGGTAGTGAAGCCAGTTTTCGCAGTAAAATTTCCACCCTTGTCAAATGTTTTCCGTTCAATAGTATCTCCCCACCGTTTCATGTCAAACCAGTCAAAACCTTCTCCCCACAATTCTATCGCCCGGTATAACTTTATTTCTTCCAACAACTCTCTCCCTGTTTTACTACAAGTATATTCAGGGTCACGTCCTGAATCTTTAGTCAAAGCGATCAAAGCTTCACATGCACCTTTTTCATCATGGAGATAATAATCTGCTTCTGCCTCTATCAGATACATTTCAGCAGCCCGGATGTGATTCACATCGCCGGCACCCGTATTATCGCTTGCCTTAAACTTAAATTGCATATAGGCATACACCGGCGATTTATCGTAAATATCAGCATACAAAGTCCGGGCATAAGCTGCTAAATCCTTACTTGCCAATCCGGTAGAGGAATTGTAACTGTACCCTTCGGGATTCAAAAACAACCGACGCCGGATATCCGTCAGAGGAATACGGTTATACAATTCTTTACTAATACACTTACTATAATTATAAGCTTCTGTAATCCTCGAATTGTAAGCAATCCGGGCAAAGAAAGCATATTGCCCGATAGATTCATCGCCGGAATTACGACTACTCCAAATCCACTCAGAAACAGGCACATTAAATCCCTGACTATATTCAGCATTAGTCATTAAAGGAAAACCTTCCCGGGCTGCAACTGCCATTGCAGCAGCAGTTTTATAATCCTGACGGACTAAAGCTGCACGCGCATAAATCGCATATGCCACATGTATATCCGGAAGATGATTGTTTCCTTCTCTTACAAACCCGGAAAGTTTAAAGAGACGAATAGCTTCATCCAAATCATCATATATCTGTTTATACAATTGCTTTAACGTACACAATTTCAGGGCTTCATATGAATCTGTCAAACGAAGTACCACCCCATCCGCATTACCTTCATCCGAATCCATCCACCGTTTACAATATATTTGCGACAGCATCGTATAAGCATACGCCCGGAAAGTCAGTGCCTGTGCCAAAATCCGTTGCCGGTCAGTTTCTACCCCTTCCGCCAATGCAATGTGGGTAACAATGGTATTGGCATTTCCAATAATCATATAATAATACCACCAGGGATAAAAACAATATACCGAAGAAGTATTCGACATATAATTGGTCCCTTTATACAAAACTCCATATCCATCCCGGTTTGAACAAACAAAATGATTCCCCATCCAATTCCCATTGATCATTTTGATAGCCCCTTCTCCATTAAATTCAGCTGTCTTTGGAGTATTTTTATCCGGATAGAAAAATGGAGTATTCATCAATTTTGCAATTCCGTTTACTGCCATATCAGCATATTCCGTTTTTTCAAATACAATTGCTGAACCGGTTTGGTTTTCCGGAGCAGTATCCAAAAAATCTCCTGTACAGGAAACAGCAATAAAGCAGATTCCAACCATACAGAACAAAAGAATCTGATTCCTCATAATTTACAATTTAATGGTTAACCCTAGTGAAATCACTCTAGGTGCAACTAATACGTCTTCACTTAATCCCCTGAAAGATTGTTGTGGATTCATTCCCTTTCTTTTAGTAAACATCACCACATTCTCAAACGAAAAATTAACACGAATCCCTTGCAGATCCAACTTCTTCACTACATTACCCGGTAGAGTATAGGCAGCCGTGATATTTTTCACCCACAAATAAGAGCCATCAATCAGAAAACGGGAAGAAACAGCATTATTACGGACACTTAGATCAGCATTCACAACAGGGATTCCATCCGGGTCAATCCGGTCAGGAGAATTTTCGGTCATTCCATCCGGAACTTTCTCCCAGGAGTTCAATATATCCCGGTGAACTGCCCTTGGAGTTTTACCGGTAGCCATTAAGGAAGCATAAGATTCATCGTAAATTTTACCACCTATAGAATAAGTAAATAAGGCAGAAAATGAAATTCCTTTCCAGCTCAGATCCGAAGAAAAGCTACCGAACAACTTAGGCAAGGCACTTCCACACCAATCTTTACGCGCAAAACTGGTATTGGTGGTATAGTAAGTATCTCCTATTTTCACCAGATCGTCCTCCGGAAAAGGATCTTTCCCTGCTTCCGCATTCTCCATATAGTATTTTTCCTGGTCCGGGATATACAAAGCATTTCCTGTCAACCGATCCACTCCTGCATATAACGGAAGCCACCATTCGTAAATACTGTGTCCCTCCATATATTTTTGATTTTGACCAGCCACCACAATACCTGTCTTCCTGTTTTCTTCTGGTAAAGTGAGAATTTTATTTTTCATCACCGTCGCATTCAATCCGATATTCCAATGCCAGGCTGTTGTATGAATGAGATCAATATCAGCAGAAAATTCCCATCCCCGGTTAGAAACACTCCCTAAATTACGGGTTATACTGGCCAGTTCACTGGCATCTGTTGAAGTAGCCCCTGCAGACAAAGGCAAAGCAACATCAAACAACAAGTCTTTCGAACGTTTATCAAAATATTCCAATGTCAGATTTAGACGCTTAAACAAACGAGCCTCCAAAGCTGCATCATAAGAAACATTCGCTTCCCATTTAATATCTTCTGCCACATGCTGAGATTTATAAACTGCTGCATTACCTCCATTCACAACAATTTTATACAAAGACATCCAGGCATAATAATCCAAACTAGCATCATTACCCACTTCCCCATAAGAAAAACGTAATTTCAGATAATTCAACCAATTGATTTCCTGTAAGAAATTCTCCCGTGAAATAAGCCAGGCTAATCCGACACTTCCAAAATTCCCCCAACGATGATCAGGATGAAAACGGGAGGAACCATCCCTCCGGAAAGCAATCTCCGCAAAATATTTCCCGCCATAGTCATAACGAATCCTTCCTAAATAGCTCTCTGTACGGTAATTTTGCAAATAACCAGTTAAACCTTTCATGGAAATAAAATTACTTAAAGCGAGATTATCCGGTAAGATCTGGTCTGACTTTGCCAAACCTGTATATTGATAATCGTAATAATAATTTTCATGTCCCAGCAACACTCCTACCTGGTGTTCTCCAAATTGGCGTAACCAGTTTAATTGTTCTTGAAAAACATAACGCTTAAAACGGTATTGGTAACGATAATTCCAACCCACACCGATACCATCGCCGATTTCTGTATTCAGAAACTTCCTCCTTTCCTGATTTGCCAAATACAAGTCACCTTTCAAAGTAAAAGTGAATCCTGCCGGCAATTTCACATCTGCATAGATCTGTCCGGTCAGTGCAGTTTTGGTCAGCCTATTTTGATTTAACTCGTTTTCCCATACAATATTTCTGCCTACATTTTGTTTACGTCCATTTGCACTGCCATCATCATATTTTCTATTCCCCTGCTCATCCAGTATATATTCCCCTGTAGAGAGATCATGTAAATGCACCGGATAAATCGGAGCCACATAACGGGCTACATTGAAAACATTGACATAAGTATTATCTGTTCCATCCGTAATATCCTGATTCTGGTGATTTCCGGACAAAGCCAACCCACATCCCAACCATGATTTAGGCGATACATTCATCTGTAAGCGTGCAGTCAACCGATTAAAACCAGCATTTTTCAAAAAACCTTCTTCATCCATATATCCCAATGAAAAACGATAATCACTGATATCATGAACCGCCCCTCCGCTCAATAAATATTCTTGCCGGAATCCTTTCCGCGATAAGGGTTTATACCAATCCAAATCTTCCCGGATCGCTTCCCTGACCACTGCCCCTTCTGCCAAATGCCCTTCTGCATCAAAAAGCTGGTCGTCCGCCAGATTGTATACATTATAGCCCAGTATATTCTGAACCAGCGACGCACTTGCTTTAGCATTTGCCAGCTCCACAGTAGGATAATTACCTGCACTGGTAGTCAACAGGGAATTGCGGTAGCTTTTCCACATGACCTCCATAAATTCATCTGTACCCACACAATCATAGTCTTTCATCCCCTGAGCATATATTCCCTGACGCACAGTCAATTCCATCGACAAATTCCTGCTATCCGCTTTTTTCATGCTGATCAGTACTACACCGTTTGCTGCACGATTACCATAAAGGGCTGCGGCTGCCGCATCTTTCAAAACAGAAACACTTTCCACATCCAGGGGATTGATCTCCGCTAACCGTCCTTCAAAGGGGACGCCATCTACAATGTAGAGCGGCTCATTCACTCCATTGACAGAATTAAATCCCCGTATCCGTATCTGAGGAGCATCTCCCGGTTGACCGTAAGTATTATTAACTAAGATACCAGGCACTGTACCTTCCAAAGCCGAAGTAACGTTTGTCACAGGACGTAAAGTAATCTTCCGATTTTCAACCCATGATACTGCACCTGTCAGGGCATATCTGCTCAAATTTCCATAGGCAACCTGTACCAAAGCAGTCTCCAGTTCTTTATTTCCAACGGAAGCACCACACGCATCCCGGGATATGCAAGTATTTCAACGGTCTTTCTTCCCATAAACGAAACAACCAGTGTTTTTCCCTCTGTCCTTTGCTGCAAAACGAACCCTCCATCCTTATCCGTTGTTGTTCCCAACGTAGTATTTTTTACCCGAATAGAAGCCCCGGCCAAAGGTTTACCCCTCTCATCCATGACCCAACCATTTATTCTCAATAGTTGTGCTTTCCCAATAACTGCGGACATCATAAACAAAATGAATACCCCACACAAAAACAGATTTTTATGCATATATGATGATTTATTTTTATATCTAGGAATGAGGTTGCTAATATACACATTAATTTAGTATTTTTAAGTATTTATCCGGATAAAACCGAGACAACTGAAAGCCGCTGATTCAATATATTTCTGTGATCCACTTTGATTATTTGCATTCCGGTAAAAGTAACGGAAAGTCTTCCCAAACTAAACAGTGAAAATTAATTTGCCGGCAGCCTGATAATCCACATTACCCAATTTATAGGCCGATTCCGTGTAAAAGGAGTATTATGGGAACATCATCCTTGTCCATTAACATGGACAAATTGGCACAAACTCCACTCCCGGTAAGGGCAGTACCTTCCGGTTCACACTTCCCCCCGGACCTGCAAACGGTTTCCTGATCTTATCAAAGCGATAAACAACAGACAGCTAACCCCCAAACAAAAAAGCAGGACCCTTAAAGTCCTGCCTATTGTTTATACCGGTAAACCTCAATGCATATATTTCAAATTCAAAGCATACATGACAACAAAAATAGCAGCTATAAAAGCAGACCAAAGCATCCCCATAATAACCAAAGTTGAAAAACCAGCAAAATAAGGTAATATAAATAACATCAGCACCTGAGCTGCCGTATAGATATAAAAACCGGAACGACGAAGCTGAAACATCAAAATACCACCAAGTAAGCTAACCAAATTAAGCACCAGACTAAGGATAGCAATTTCCCGTGCATGTTCTGCCGTTGCCCGTAACACCTCCATCGAAGAATTTAAAAAACCGGACATAAACGAAGCAGAACTCTGATCTTCCAATTCATTTACCATATTGGAATACTGCTCCATATGCAGGGTGGCATTATCCATAAAACCAGAAGTAAAAACTGAATATAAATTACTCAATACTCCCCATCCGCTTCCTATAAAAGTCAAAATACAAAGCACCATCAGAAAAGTAGGGCGTTGAATAGGTCTCTGTTGCTCATCAAAAGGATTTTCCATAATTTAAACGAATAACAATAAATAATTTAATAATTGGTTAAATATTACGTAATCTAAATTCCATATCCCTCAGCCTGATCACATCCAATTCAAATATTTTCCTTCAATTCGGTAAATATTTTCTCTGAAATATTCTCTATCCTCTCTCTGATCAGTTAGCAGACTTTTCAAAAGTGCAAAGTTATAATTTTATGATTTTAAATCACTATACCGCAATAGTTTTAAGTTCATCCCTCTACAGCAATTCTATACTCCAATAGCCCATCAATTCCACGGTACAGCAAATCGGTGATTTAATCCGGTAAGTACTCCGGAAACCATACCGTCTTTTCATAAAGGAAACATTCAACCTGCTCTTTTTCCGGTTAAACGGTGAAGTTATTCTCCCAATTTATCATAAAATTTTTGATACAGAGGTTTAAAATAATCACTCTGTTTTGCTTCAGAATCTTTCAACAAAGCCAACAGTTGCTGTTTCTGCTTCGTGTCGACGTTCTTAACTAAAAAATCCAAAGCATTTACAAAAAAGCGGTAATGTTCAGAAAGATCCATTTCGGGAACGACTTTCAATAAAGTCTTGAAATAACCATTGAAATTGTCGAAGCTGGCACTTTCTCCTAACTTTATAAAGGAATACAATATCCCCTTTTGACGGGGTTGATATTCATCGACCAAAGCTTTATAAGTTTCAAAATCCTTTCTATTTCCAGCTTTTTTACGTCCATAACTATAACTGAATAAATAAGGATGCAACGTTTCCCCGACCTTATCCCTTAAGGCCTTCTCTCCCACCACCGCGATATAATCGTTTTTATGTTTCAAAATAAAATTCCACCATTCAGAACCATAAGTAGATACATAATAATACCTGACGACATTCCACATTTCTTTCGTCAATAACTCTTGTTCACTCAGCGTAGGTAATAATTCCAAGGATACTTGTCTGGCTTTTTGGGTTTCACGAATCGCTTTATAGGATTCTATCAGGTCAAGTACGAAGGCCCGATCACGTTCTCCGGCCTTATATCTTTTCTCTTTCCCGTATAAAGAAGTTTCAGGATCGAGTCCTTTTTTCACCTTTTCCAGAAAAGCTGCCGGGGCTGTAGCACCTACGATCTTGTTCACTAAATTTCCGTCTGCATCGAGAAACAACAAAGTCGGATAACCGGATACTCCATATTGCTTAGCGATCCCGGGTCCTTCTCCTTTTTCACAGTCGACTTTAAATGCAACAAAATTCTTGTTGAAATAATCGGCCACCTCATTATTGGTAAAGACATCTTTAGCCAGCATTTTACAGGGACCACACCAGGAGGTGTAACAATCGACGAATAACAATTTGTCGTTCTCCCGGGCTTTATCCAAAGCCATTTTAAACGAAGTCGTCTCAAATTGGATAGAACGGTCCTGGGCAGACGATAACATGTTCAGAAAAAACAAACTTAAAAATAATATGCTTTTCATAAATTTTCAATTAATCTGGTATATAATAAAATAATCATTTTTCAAAACGAAATCCAACTTGCCTGTCTTTCATCAATATCCTCTGCGTGTCAACTCTTCCCAAATATTAGCCGGATTCATCCGTCCCCAGCCATAAACTTCATCACAGCCCAGCTCACCCAGGTCATCCGCCGTAGAAAAAATCAATTGGGCAATCTCGTCATTCGTATAATGGGGAGCACGGCGTTTAATCTCCGCTGCAATCTTAGCCACATAAGGAGTACTGAAACTGGTTCCGTCCGTTTTCACATCAAATATTCTAAACGAATAGTAAGTACAAATCCAACGGTCTTTCAAGATCGGACCAGGTTTGTTACCCCTGCCGTCATCCCGTCCGACAACAATATAATCTTTTGCATGTCCCAAGCCATCCACATCCTGGATGATATATGCAGCACTAACATCACCTGGTTTATACCAGGCAGCCTGCTCATCGCTCCACCGTCCATCCTCACCTATCTCCCAACCTTTTATACGGACAATATCATCCCACTCCAATGTCCCGTATTCCAAACAGAAATCCCAGGCTTCCTGAGTAAACATATTGGTCCCATTACCGGCACTCGTAATGACCAACGGGAATTCCGGGAATTTGTTTTTATCCATCATAATCTTGAAATTCTTCCTTGCCCCTTCCAGATTAAATCCGGAAGTAGAAGCACTCAGAATATCACACGGAGCATTTTCAGGATTCGGATCTGCATAAGTTTCCGTCAAATATAAATCGATATCCGGATGTACCGGAAAAAAACATTGAGGCAGATTTTTCTGATCCACAGTATTTATAGAGTATGCCCACCCGCGATTATTCAACACCTCCATAATTTTTTCTCCATGGGAATCCGCATCACAGACAATCAGATATATTCTTTTGCCTTCGCTTTGAAGCGGCATACCGGGATACGGAACATAAGGCATGCCCGGAGTCCATGCCTCCGTCATGTCCTTCAACGTACCTCCATCCCGAATATCCCAAGGCTCAAACTCCGTCTTTCCCATTACAATATGGTCATCATTCACCTCCATCGGATAGGTATAAT
>ENA-OOYX01001019-OOYX01001019.1-human-gut-metagenome-genome-assembly--contig:-NODE-1019-length-13606-cov-3.046934_pt1 | contig 13606 bp, 10 predicted proteins | sample MGYA00241182_ERZ501387 | MGnify/ENA primary metagenome ERZ501387 (study PRJEB25962, sample SAMEA2042740) | human gut metagenome | biome: human gut; feature: human-associated habitat; material: faeces...
CCCGCCGCTATTATAGGGGAAAGTTTTTTACAAATGAAGAAGATATAATAGCGGGAAAGCTGTTATATTGATAGACTTCTTCATCTGTATGAAAATATGAAAAAGTGTATGAAAAAAGCTTATTGCCTTTCAACGATTATTATAATACGGGACAAATGTGTCTAAAAAAAGTCCAAATTATAAATTAACCGTGTATTTTTGTAAACGAAGAATAAATTGATTCGAAACATTTTGAGCCTTTTGTCCTATGGAAAGTTTATGGAAGATTTTTTATAATGAAAGTAATGAAATCGTGAATAACAGAATAGAATAATGACTGTGTTTATGGCGGCTTGTAGTGCTTTGTAAATGTTTAAGGTGAAAAATACTTGGAAATGGGGATTTTTGTATGGACGAAGAAAAAGTACGCTATTTTATCGAGGCAGAACGTAAAAAAGGCACATCGACAGAAGAATTGATTTTTATTTTATATGACAATGGGGTGCCGGTTTATGAAATATCCAATTTTTTAGATGTGTCAATCCGGCATGTAGAAGAAGTCTTAAGTGATGACTAATCCATCGGCAGATTCATTTTTGTACAATAATCTGTGGGAAGTACACGCACTTTTCATAATTATTTAGCATAATATTCATAGATTTACCAATCCGGTTGTGGTATACTGTACTATAATGAAGGTAAACGGAAAGGCAGGGATATTTATGGAAGTTTATGAGTTACCGATTACCCCGGAAGAATCAAAGAATTATCACAGTTTTTTTTATAAATTAAAGGCGTTGACCCTTAGGGAATGGATGAGGTCGTATATTACGGCAGTAATTTATGCTGTCGTACTCTGCGGTGTGATATATTTTATCTCGGATACGCTTTTTATCCGGTTTTGGTTTGATACACCGCTGGTGGGAAAGGGCGTGCTGTTCTTTTTCATTTTTATTCTGGCGGCAGCACAGCGTTCCAGAAATATACAGCTGCGAAAAATGCTTCAAAAGTATTTCATTAATAATATGCCGCAGGAATTTTTAGCAGGCGGAATCCAGTTAAAAAAGATTCGCGTGCAAAAAGACAGACTTGTGGTATACTATAAAAGATTTCGGGCAGATGATTATAAAGAACTGTAATAAAGGATAACAAAACAGGCTTGCCGCAGAGATTGTGGCAGGCCTTTTTATTTACACAATAACAACAGACAATGGAGGTTTTATGAGTATTTTAAATGTGGAGCATTTATCACACGGATTTGGTGACAGAGCGATTTTTACAGATGTATCTTTCCGCCTGTTAAAGGGAGAGCATATCGGACTTGTCGGTGCAAACGGCGAGGGAAAATCAACATTTATGAATATTATCACAGGGTCGCTGATGCCTGATGAAGGAAAAATAGAGTGGGCAAAAAATGTGCGTGTCGGCTATTTAGACCAGCATGCCATACTGGAAAAAGGAATGACAATCGGCTCGGTGCTGGCTTCGGCATTTGACTTTTTATATCAGCAGGAAGAACGCATGAATGAAATCTGTGCCAAAATGGGCGATGCGGACGAAGCACAAATGGAACAGTACATGGAAGAACTCGGTGTGATTCAGGATATGCTGACAATGCACGATTTTTATATGATTGATGCAAAGGTAGAGGAAGTCGCAAGAGCGCTGGGACTGCTTGATCTGGGGCTGGACCGCGACGTCTGTGAATTAAGCGGCGGACAGCGTACAAAAGTCTTACTCGGAAAGCTTCTGCTTGAAAAGCCGGATATTTTACTGTTGGACGAACCGACCAATTACTTAGATGCAGAGCATATTGCGTGGCTCAAGCGTTACCTTCAGGAATATGAAAATGCGTTTATTCTGATTTCGCATGACATTCCGTTTTTAAACAGCGTGGTCAACCTCATTTATCACATGGATAATCAGCAGTTAAACCGCTATGTCGGCGACTACGACAAATTTATGGAGGTTTACGAGGTGAAAAAGGCCCAGTTAGAGGCAGCTTACAACAGACAGCAGAAGGAAATTGCGCAGTTAAAGGATTTTGTTGCACGAAACAAGGCGCGTGTTGCCACAAGAAATATGGCGATGTCCCGCCAGAAAAAGCTTGATAAAATGGATATGATTGAGCTGGCTTCCGAAAAACCAAAGCCGGAATTTCATTTTAAAGAAGCAAGAACACCGGGGCGGTACATTTTTACAACCAAACAGCTTGTTATCGGCTATGATGAACCGCTTTCAAAGCCACTGGATTTAGAAATGGAGCGCGGCAGTAAAATTGTGCTGACCGGTGCAAACGGTATCGGAAAGACAACGCTCTTAAAGAGCATTTTAGGACTGATTCCGCCGATTTCAGGCGAAGTGGAACAGGGTGACTATCTGGAAATCGGCTATTTTGAGCAGGAAATGGCGGGTGTGGATACGACCTGTCTGGAAGAAATCTGGCAGGAGTTTCCGGCATACACCCAGTACGATGTGCGTTCCGCCCTTGCAAAATGCGGACTGACCACGAAGCATATTGAGAGCAAGGTGCGTGTATTAAGCGGTGGCGAGCAGGCAAAGGTGCGCCTGTGTAAGCTGATTAACCGTGAAAGCAACATTTTAGTGCTGGACGAACCGACCAATCATTTAGATGTCGATGCCAAAGATGAATTAAAGCGCGCATTAAAGGAATACAAGGGCAGTATCCTTATGGTTTGCCATGAGCCGGAATTTTATGAAGGACTTGCAAGCGAGGTCTGGGACTGTACGAAGTGGACGACAAGACTTGTATAAATGAAATAAATAAGAAAGGAAAATCGAAATGGAAGAAAAAACGAATGTCATGCGGATACTGGAACAGAAAAAAATTGCCTATCAGCCGCACAGCTATGTAACGACCGATGCAGTCAGCGGAACGGAAGTTGCGGCGGTGCTTGGACAAGACCCGAAAAGAGTGTTTAAGACTCTCGTTACAGTTGCAAAATCCGGGAATCACTATGTTTTTGTTATTCCGGTGGAAAAGGAACTGGATTTGAAAAAGGCGGCAAAGGCAGTCGGGGAAAAGTCGATTGACATGGTAAAATCCAAAGAACTGCTGGGGCTGACAGGCTACATCCACGGCGGCTGTTCGCCAATCGGCATGAAGAAATTTTTCAAGACGACTTTTCAAAAAGAGGCAGCAGAGTATGACACAATTATGTTTAGTGCCGGAAAAATCGGCTATCAGGTCGAACTGCCGTTAAAAGAGGTCAGCAAGGTAATCCGCTATCAGCTCGGCGATATTGTGACAGAAGCGCAGTAAATACAGAATTTGAAGTCTGAGGATTTTATAAGATGAAAATATTATTAACGGCGGTTAATTCAAAATACATTCATTCCAATCTTGCCGTGTACAGCCTGAAAGCGTATCACGATGCCCATTCCGACAGGAAGGACACGGTTGAACTGGCAGAATATACCATTAACCAGCTACAGGAAGAAATCATAAAAGACATTTATAAAAAACAGCCCGATGTGCTTGCATTTTCATGTTATATCTGGAATATTGAAATGATTCACCGCATGATTTGCGAATTAAAAAAAATTCTGCCGGATACGGACATATGGCTCGGCGGACCGGAAGTGAGCTACGATGCAAAGGAAGTTCTTAAAAATCATCCGCAGATTAAAGGCGTGATGATAGGTGAGGGAGAGCAGACATTTTGCGAACTTGCCGCCTGTTATGAAAATTTTGATGAAAACTGCGAGAAAGAATTGCTAAAAGTACGGCAGATTTGTTTTCGCAGTCAGACGGGAGAAATTGTGACAACGCCGTACCGCGAACTGATGAATATGGACGAACTGCCTTTTGTATATCAGGATATGCGTGTCTTTGAACACAAAATTATCTATTACGAGAGCAGCCGTGGATGTCCGTTTGGGTGCAGTTATTGTTTGTCATCCGTGTCGCGCTCGGTGCGTTTCAGAAGCCTGCCGCTTGTTTTTGCGGAATTGCAGATTTTTCTGGATGCCAAAGTGCCGCAGGTCAAATTCGTAGACAGAACGTTTAACTGCAATCATGAAAGAACACTGGCACTGCTTCATTTTCTGCGCACGCATGACAATGGTGTGACAAATTTTCACTTTGAAGTTGCGGCGGATCTGCTCAATGAAGCGGAACTGGCGGAAATTGCAGCCATGCGGGAAGGACTGGTGCAGCTTGAAATCGGTGTGCAGTCCACCAATCTGCAGACGATTGAGGCAATCGACCGCACAATGAATCTGGAAAAATTAAAAAAGGTTGTGGCATCGGTACACAGCGCGGGAAATGTGCATCAGCATCTGGATTTGATTGCGGGACTGCCGTATGAAAATCTGGAGCGGTTTGAGCAGTCGTTTAATGATGTATACAATATGCAGCCGGACCAGTTACAGCTTGGCTTTTTAAAAGTGTTAAAAGGCTCGAAAATGTATCAAAATGCCAAAGAATATGGCATTGTATACACCGATACGGCGCCGTATGAGGTGCTGTATACAAAGTGGATTTCATATGCCGATGTCCTGACGTTAAAAGCGGTGGAGGAAATGGTGGAGCTGTACTATAATAGCCGCCAGTATGTGCAAAGTCTGACATATCTGCGGGAGTTTTTTGATACACCGTATGCGATGTTTGCATATCTTGCGGATTATTATGAAAAGAACGGGCTGTTTGCGGTAAAACATTCGCGCATGACAAGGTATCAGCATTTTTACGATGCGGCAAAACTGCGGATTATGCAGGTACAGAAAGCACCGGACAGTGCGGATTTTTCAGGCACACAGGCAGAATCGGGATGTGAAAAAACGAAAGATATGCAGATGGAAGCTCAGCTGGAACTTTTTACGGAACTGTTGATTTTTGATTTGTATGAACGCGAAAATTTAAAAACAAGACCGCCGTTTGCACCTGATTTACAGCCGTACAAAAACGTTATCCGTGAAATGGCGGTGGTATACGCAATGCCAAAGACCGCACATTTTGAGCTGCTTTCGGAGAGGACACTTCAAAAAGCGGGAATTTCGGTGGATTTACCGGAACGGAATTTGAAAAAACAGACGGCACAGAGCAATCCGAAAGTGCAGATAAGTGAAACACAGATTCAGAATACTTTCCAGAATCGGCGGATATGGACAGCGTTTGACTATGAAAAAAGAAGCCGCTTAGACTACGGGGCGGCGGTGTATCTGCTGGTGTCTGAGGACACGTTGGAAGATAAAAAACAGTAATTCCCTCAATTTCTAGTTGACTAGTAGGAATTAAGGCGGTATAATAGGGCTAAATGAATTAAGAATGATATGTTGTTGCGGAATTGGAGACAAGTATGAAAAATAATGCTGATGTAATTATTTTTCACACGGCTGATTTATGAGGCAGGCATCATAAATCAGCCCTTATCGCAGAACTGAATCAATTCAGTTCGCGATTCCTCCGGCATTGGTATGCCTGCGGAATGGAGGTAATTATGGCAAATATTTATAAGGGAACTTTAGGACTGATTGGCAACACACCGTTGGTAGAAGTTGAAAATATCGAAAAGGAATTAAATCTTCCTGCCACCCTGCTTGTAAAGCTGGAATATTTAAACCCGGCAGGCAGTGTAAAAGACAGAATTGCAAAGGCAATGATTGAAGATGCTGAGGAAAAAGGCATTTTAAAGAAAGGTTCTGTAATTATTGAACCGACTTCCGGCAATACCGGAATCGGATTGGCGGCGATTGCGGCAGTCAAGGGTTATCGCATTATTCTGACTATGCCGGAAACAATGAGTATTGAGCGCCGCAACATCTTAAAGGCATACGGTGCAGAAATTGTGCTGACAGAGGGCGCACGCGGCATGAAGGGTGCGATTGAAAAAGCAGATGAGCTGGCAAAAGAAATTCCGGACAGCTTTATTCCGGGACAGTTCGTCAACCCGGCAAATGCGGCAATGCACAGAAAGACAACTGGTCCTGAAATTTACAAAGATACAGACGGCGCAGTTGACATCTTTGTTGCCGGTGTCGGTACAGGCGGTACATTAACAGGTGTCGGCGAATATTTAAAATCCGTAAAACCGGAAGTTCAGGTGGTTGCAGTCGAACCGGCAGGTTCACCGGTGCTTTCAGGCGGAAGCGCAGGGGCACACAAATTACAGGGAATCGGTGCAGGTTTCGTGCCGGAGGTTTTAAATACGGAGATTTATGACGAAGTCATGCCGATTGACAATGATGTTGCATTTGATATGGCAAAGCTTCTTGCCAAAAAAGAAGGCGTATTAGTCGGTATTTCTTCAGGAGCGGCATTATATGCGGCAATTCAGCTTGCAAAGCGTCCTGAAAATAAGGGTAAGACGATTGTTGCACTGCTGCCGGACAGTGGTGACAGATATTATTCAACACCACTTTTCATGGAATAAATTTAAAAGTTGCCGCACTAAGTAAAAGGGCTTAGTCCGGCAGCTTTTTTTAATAAAGGATAAAAACGGAAAGGATAAAAGGCACAATGGCATATTTCCCCTTTTTTGTGGATTTGCAGGATAAAAAATGTTTCATTATGGGCGGCGGTGAGGTTGCATACCGGAAGGCGGCGGCACTGCTGCCGTTTGGCGCACATATTTACATAAAAGCACTGACATACTGTGAGAAATTGACTTCGCTTAAAAATACAACGAAAGGACAGACACAGCTTACGCTGGCATACGGTACGTTTGAAGAAGCAGATTTAGAGGGCTGTCAGTTTGTCATTGCCGCAACCGATGACAGGGCGTTAAACCGCAAAATCGCAGAACTGTGTAAAGAAAAAAATATCCTGATTAATACGGTTGACGATAAAGAATTGTGCAGTTTTTACTTTCCGTCCTTGATAAAGCAGGACGAGGTTGTCGTGGGCATCAGCAGCGGTGGTAACAGTCCGGTTCTGACACAGAAAATCCGCAGAACGGTTGAAAAAGAACTTCCGCCGTATTACGGTGCGTTAAATGCACAGCTTGGCGCGGTGCGGGAGCGCGTACAGCGCCGGTTTGAAACCGAAGCGGAGCGCAAAAGCTGTTTTACTGAAATTTTTGAAGCAGGGTGTATAAAGGAACGTCCGCTGACAGCGGAGGAACTGGATACGATAATAAACAGACACAGCGGGAGGGAACATGATTAGAATCGGAACGCGTACAAGTAAGCTTGCAATGATTCAGACGGAGCTGGTAAAACAAAAAATACAGGAACATTTTCCAAAAGAAAAAATAGAAATCGTTCCTATTATTACAAAGGGCGATATTATTTTACATCAGCCGCTGGCTTCGTTTGGTGGAAAAGGTGTTTTTACACAGGAAATCGAGCAGCAGCTTTTGGACAAAACGATTGATATTGCCGTACACAGCGCCAAAGATGTGCCGATGCAGCTTGCAGACGGTCTGTGTATCGGGGCGGTGCTTGCGCGGGAAGACTGCCGCGATGTACTGGTGACACGGACAGGGATTTCCGCTAAAGACCTTCCGGCGGGCAGTGTAATCGGAACAAGCAGCCTGCGCAGGGAATTACAGATAAAAGCAATGAATCCATTTGTGGAAATCCGCATGCTCAGGGGCAATGTGCCGACCAGACTGCAAAAGTTAAAAGACGGACAGTATGACGGCATTATTCTGGCGGCGGCGGGCTTAAAGCGCCTACATTTAGAGCAGGAAGACGGCTTGTTTTACGAATATTTTTCAAAGGAAGACTTTTTACCGGCAGCAGGACAGGGCATTTTAGCCGTGGAAATCTGCAAGGACAGCTTAAAAGAAGTCATGGACTGTTTAAATGATGAAAATGCGAGGGCAGTCCTTATGGCAGAGCGCGCCTTTTTAACAGCGCTGGACGGAAGCTGTAATGCACCCTGCGGCGTATGCTGTGAAAAGTCAGAGGACGGATTTTGGATTTCGGGCATGTATGCAAAGGACGGAAAAAATCTTCAAAGAGTGGATAAAAAGACAGACGGCACACAGCCAGCCGATGCCGTTGCACTGGCGGAAAATGTGGCGGCATCATTAAAGGTGCAGACGGTATCTTTAGTGGGCGCAGGTCCCGGTGCAAAGGATTTGATGAGCCTGCGGGCATTGGAGTGTGTGCGCAGAGCCGATGTGATTATTTATGATAATTTAATTTCCCCTTCTATATTAAATGAGACAAAGACAGAAGCGAAGCTGCTGTATGTCGGCAAACGTGCAAATGCACATTTTATGGAGCAGGAGGAGATTAACCGCCTGATTGTGGGTGAAGCAAAAAAGGGAGGCTATGTTGTGCGGTTAAAGGGCGGCGACCCGTTTATCTTTGGCAGGGGCGGTGAAGAAGCGCTGGCATTAAAAAAGGAAGGAATTCCGTTTGAAATCGTGTCAGGTATTTCTTCGTCCTACAGTGTACCCGCCGCAGCAGGGATTCCGGTAACGCACAGGGGCTGTGCGGCATCGGTGCATATTATCACGGGACATGAAGGGAAAGAAAAAAAGCAGGCCATCGATTATGCCGTACTGGCAAAGGAAGAAGGAACGCTCGTCTTTTTAATGGGACTTGGACGGATTGATGAAATTACGCAGAAGCTTATCCAATACGGAAAAGATGTAAAAACTCCGGCGGCAGTCATTTCCAACGGACTATCGGCAAGACAGCAGAGCGTGACCGGAACTCTTGAAAATATTGCCGCAAAGGTGCGCAAAGAAAAAATAAAGACACCGGCAATCATTGTTATCGGTGAGGTGGCGGCATTGTCGGAAGAACTGATGTCTGCAAAACAAAAGCCGCTTTCCGGCAAAAGGATTTTACTGACGGGAACACGCAGTCTGATTGCAAAGCAGGAGGACACATTAAAACAGCTCGGTGCGGAAACGGTCGATATCAGCCTGATAGAAACGTATCCTTGCAGAGCGGAACAGACACAGCAAAAATTAAGTGCGGTTTCGGATTATTCATGGATTGTATTTGCGAGTGCCATGGGCGTGCATCAGTTTTTTGCCGCATTATCGGAAGTTCATGTTGACAGAAGAAAGCTTGGCGGCGTAAAATTTGCCGTAGTCGGAGCGGCAACGGCAGAGGTGCTGGAAAGCTACGGTTATATCGCGGATGTTGTGCCACAGCGGGCTAACGCGGAAACGCTCGGCAGTATCTGGGTGGATACGCTTAACAGAAAAAATAAGGTGCTGCTGGTGCAGGGCAGACAGAGCAGTCCTGTACTTTCAGAACAATTAAAAGAAAAAGAGTGTGAAACGGATAGTATCTGTCTGTATGAAACACGGCAGGATATGCGCAGAATAGAGGAGTGCAGACGCATTTGCCCGGATATGGATTATGTTGTCATTGCAAGCGGCACGGCGGCAGAAGCCTTTAAAGAAGTCACGGACGGTTTAAAGCTGCCGAAAATCGTGGCAATCGGACCGCAGACGGCAAAAGCGTGTGAAAAAGCAGGGCTTTCGGTGACGGCAGTGGCAAAAAAGGCGGACAGCGAGGGTATTGCGCAGGTGGTGTTACAGGATATTCTACAGGCAGGCAATAAATGACGGCACACAGGTTGAGAAACCGTTGTAAACGTTGTAAAAATGCAAATGCCGGATAAAATTGAAAACGGACACATCTGTGAAAATATAGTGCAGAATAGAAGTCAGGCGGATTTTCAGAAAGGAAAAAAGATGAATACACAACAGTCAGAACAGTTATTTAAAGCTTCACAGGAGAAAATTCCCGGTGGTGTCAACAGCCCCGTGCGTGCCTTTGGCGCAGTCGGACGGACACCGCTGTTTATAAAAAATGCAAAGGGAAGCCATATTACGGACGAAGACGGCAACACCTATATTGATTATGTATGTTCATGGGGACCGGGCATTTTGGGACACGCCCACCCACAGGTGATTGAAGCGGTGCAGAAAGCCTGCGCGGACGGTCTGACGTTTGGTGCGCCGACCCGCAAGGAATATGAACTGGCAGAGCTGATTTGTGAAGCAATGCCTTCTATTAAAAAGGTGCGTCTTGTTAATTCCGGCACGGAAGCAACAATGAGTGCAATCCGCACGGCAAGGGGATATACCGGCAGGGATTATATTATTAAATTTAAAGGCAATTACCACGGACATTCGGACGGACTTTTGGTAAAAGCCGGTTCGGCGGCACTGACGACTTCCGTACCGGACAGCAGTGGTGTTCCGGCTTCGTATACAAAAAACACACTGGTTGCGCTCTACAATGATGAAGATTCCGTCAGAGCGTTAATGGAAGAATATAAGGGACAGGTTGCGGCAATTATCGTAGAGCCGGTTGCGGCAAACATGGGTGTTGTTCCGCCGAAAAAAGGATTTTTACAGTTTTTAAGAGATATTACAAAGGAATATGGCAGTGTGCTGATTTTTGATGAGGTTATCACGGGCTTTCGTCTGGGCTACGGCGGCGCGCAGGCGCTGTTTGGCATTGAGCCGGATATGACGACACTCGGCAAGATTATCGGCGGCGGCATGCCGCTTGCCGCATACGGCGGGAAAGCGGAGATTATGGATAAGGTTTCACCGCAGGGACCGGTTTATCAGGCGGGAACTTTATCGGGCAATCCGATTGCCACGACTGCCGGAATTGAAACGTTGCGCATTTTAAAGGCACACCCGGAATATTACACACAGATTGATGAGAGCGCAAAGCAGATTGCACAGGCATTAAGAAACTGGGCAAAGGAAAAGAAAAGACCGTTACAGGTCAATCAGATTGGTTCACTGTTGTGTGCATTTCATACCGATAAGCCGGTTGTGGATTACGATACGGCAACGGCATCAGACACCAAAGCGTATGCAGAGTATTTCGGATATATGCTTGACCACGGCATTTACACGGCACCGGCACAGTTTGAGGCGATGTTTGTATCTGCGGCACATACGCAGGAAGATATTGAGCAGACGTGCAGGATTATTTCAGAAAGACCATAAAGATGAATATACAGTTATTGAGTATCAGCCACAAAACGGCGCGTGCATCGCTTCGCGGCAGATTCGTATTTGACAGCGAACAGACAAAAGATATTTTAAAACAGCTGACAGAGCCTGACGGACAGCAGGAGAATACAGGAATCGAGGAAGCAGTGCTGATTTCAACCTGCAACCGCACGGAGCTTTATTGTAGCGGAACACCGGAAAATCAGAATTTTATCAGAATGCAGCATGTTCTTTTAGCGGCGGCGGGCATTGAAAAAAACAGCGAAACGCATATGGCGGCGTTGGACGCATTCCGCAGATTCTCGGATAAAAATGCCATACATCACCTGTTCTGCGTGGCGGCGGGACTGGACTCGGCGGTGCTTGGAGAAGACCAGATTTTAGGACAGGTAAGAAATGCTTATTTTCTTGCAATGGAGAGCGGTTATACAAAAACGACTTTCCATTGTCTGTTCCAGTCGGCGATTACGGCGGCAAAACGCATGAAGACCGATACAATCCTGTCAAAGTCTTCCATATCGACCGCGGGGCTGGCACTGAAAACAGCTATGGAATGTCAGCAGGATTTACCGGTGAAAAATGTTATGATTATCGGTGCTTCCGGCAAAATCGGCAGTATTGTTTTAAAAGATGCATTGGATTTACAGGGATTAAACATTTTTATCACGGCAAGACACGAACTGCCGCACCTGTTACACGGACAGGATATGCGGTATACGGTTATTCCGTATGAGAAGCGGTATGAATATATGCCGGATATGGACATTGTCATCAGTGCAACGGCAAGCCCGCATTACACGGTGATGAAAGAACATTTTTTGGCGCAGAATCCACCGGTGAAAAAGAGGGTGTTTTTTGACCTTGCCGTGCCGGCGGACATTGAGCCGGAAATGTCACAGGTGCCGGAAACCGTCTGTTATTCCATGGAGGATATGCAGGAGCTTGCAAGACAGAATAATGCGGCAAAGTTAGAGGCACTGCCTAAGGCAAAAGCGATTCTGTCAAAATATGAAGAACAGTTTGTTAAAAATATGGCATTCGGTGAGGCACTTCCGGCGATTGCGGCATTGTCAGAAAGGGCGCAGGAGGCACTGGGGCAGGAGAGCGCCTACAGTCTGGTACATAAGTTTGTCTGTCAGGCGAAAAAGAACTGTGATGCCGACGAATTTGTACAATTTACAAAAATTTTAAATAAAATAGTAGAAGTTGAAGTCTGATACGGCGGAAAGAAGGAAAAAATGATTACAAGACCAAGAAGATTAAGACAAAATCCCGTTTTAAGAAAAATGGTGCGTGAAACACGAATGGATGCATCATCACTGATTTATCCGATGTTTGTACGCGAGGGAAGCGGAATAAAAGAAGAAATTCCGGCAATGGAAGGACAGTACCGCTACACCACCGACACCATGCTTTATGCGTTAGAGGATTTGGAAAAAGCGGGTGTCAGAAGTGTTATGTTTTTTGGGATTCCCGATGTAAAAGATGAAGTCGGAAGCGGCGCTTATGCGGAAGATGGCATTGTACAGCGTGCACTGCGTGAGGCGAGAGCGCATTTCCCGGAAATGTATCTGATTACAGATGTCTGCATGTGCGAATATACCTCGCACGGTCACTGCGGACTGTTAAAGGGACATGACGTGGACAACGACAGCACACTGGAACTGCTTGCAAAGACGGCGGTTTCCCATGTACAGGCAGGTGCGGATATGGTAGCACCGTCCGATATGATGGACGGCAGAGTGCTTGCAATCCGTAATGCGCTGGACGACCACGGCTATGAAAATACACCGATTATGTCGTATGCCGTAAAATATGCATCTTCATTTTATGCGCCGTTCCGCGATGCGGCAGGTTCGGCACCGTCCTTTGGTGACAGAAAGAGTTACCAGATGGATTTCCACAACAGAAGAGAGGGAATGAAGGAAGCTCTTACGGATGTGGAAGAGGGCGCAGATATCATTATGGTAAAACCTGCCATGTCTTATCTTGATATGGTCTCTGAGGTATCAAAGGCTGTAAATGTGCCGGTTGCAACATACAGTGTAAGCGGTGAATATGCAATGGTGAAAGCAGCTGCAAAGATGGGATGGATCGATGAAGAACGTATTATGTGTGAGATGGCAGTCAGTGCATACCGTGCAGGTGCCCAGATCTATCTTACTTATTATGCAAAAGAACTTGCAAAATGCATGGATGAAGGGAGAATCGGCTGATGGGTTTATCAGAAGAATTATTTGACAGAGCGGTAAAGGTAATTCCGGGAGGAGTAAACAGTCCTGTACGTGCATACGGTGCTATCGGTATTGCACCGAGATTTATCGACCGTGCAGACGGATGCCATATTTATGATGTTGATGGAAAAGAATATGTGGATTATATCGATTCCTGGGGACCGATGATCCTGGGCCATAATTTTCCGGAAGTAAAAGAAAGTGTGCTGAAGGCGTGTGAAAAGGGCCTCAGCTTCGGATGCGCAACTGCAATCGAAGTGGAGATGGCTGAGTTTATCTGTGACCATATTCCACATGTGGATATGGTGCGTATGGTAAATTCCGGTACAGAAGCAGTTATGAGTGCGATCCGTGCAGCCAGAGGATTTACAGGGAGAGATAAGATCGTTAAATTCCGCGGGTGCTATCATGGACATTCCGACAGTTTGTTAGTAAAAGCAGGATCGGGAGCACTTACAACATCCGTTCCAGATAGTGCCG
>ENA-OOYX01001030-OOYX01001030.1-human-gut-metagenome-genome-assembly--contig:-NODE-1030-length-13528-cov-1.784903_pt1 | contig 13528 bp, 7 predicted proteins | sample MGYA00241182_ERZ501387 | MGnify/ENA primary metagenome ERZ501387 (study PRJEB25962, sample SAMEA2042740) | human gut metagenome | biome: human gut; feature: human-associated habitat; material: faeces...
TTGCCATGGGAAGCACAGCGGAGAGAAAAATTCTCCTGCCAACAAAAACTTCCATACCAAAGATCATGATAATAAGCCTTTTTCAGACAATTTTGCAGTATTTTTTCTACTACATAGGTCTTGCCCACACAACGGGGGTAAAGGCAGCGATAATAGTTGGGGCGAACGTTTTTATTGCGATACTTGTGTCATCGCTTTTATACAAGCTTGAAAAGCTCACCGCTGTGAAAATAGCAGGCTGTATACTTGGATTTTCGGGTATCATTGTTATAAATCTCGGGGGACTTTCGGGGGTAAGCTTTAACTTTCTCGGGGACGGATTTATTTTTCTTTGCACCTGTGCATACGCTTTTTCATCGGTGTATATGAAGCGCTATTCCGAAACAGAAGACCCTGTTATGCTTAGCGGCTGGCAGTTCGTTTTCGGTGGAGCAGTTCTCACTGTCATAGGCTTTTTAATGGGCGGCAGGCTTGGTCACATGAGCGCAAAGGCTTTTTTGATGCTTTTGTATCTTGCCTTTGTATCAGCGGCGGCATATTCGCTGTGGGCAGTGCTTTTGAAGCACAACCCTGTTTCAAAGGTGGCGATTTTCGGCTTTATGAACCCTGTGTGCGGAGTGCTGCTTTCAACTATCCTGCTTGATGAAAAAGGCATTTTTGGCGTTCAGGGGATAGCCGCACTTATCCTTGTATGCTCGGGTATCTTCATTGTTCAGAGAAAAGGGAATAAATAATATTGTAACTATGCTCATATGCTTTTGCATATTCACGTTGTTTGTATGTAGGGGCGAACAGTGTTCGCCCGTTGATTTGACATTTTTGCAACAGACTGGCTCATATGCTTTTGCGTATGAGCTTTTTTATTCAAAATCGTCCTAAAGACTGTTTAAAATGTTGATTTTTATATGCAGCTGTGTTATAATGAATTGTGTATGGTTTTTTACCAATATATTATCAGTAAAGAAAAAGAGGACAAGACAATGTTTAAGAAAAACGGACTTTTAAAAAGCCCTGACAGCAAGCCAAAAGAAAAGTATCTGCTGCTGTTTGCGGTGGCTTTTATCGGCATGATGATCTCGTTCATTCCGTCAATGATAGTGAACAAGGGCATCTTTCTCTACTATGGCGACTTCAACTCACAGCAGATGATGTTCTATCAGCACTGTCATGACGCTGTTCGCAGCGGAAACATGGGCTGGGATTGGGGAACGGACTTAGGCTCGAGCTTTGTTGGCTCATATGCTTTCTATCTCCTTGGCTCGCCATTTTTCTGGCTCACTACACTTTTCCCGTCAGGTGCAGTGCCTTATCTGATACCATGGCTCCTTGCGCTGAAAACGGCTATCGCCGCAATAACAGCCTACGCTTACATCAGATTTTTTGTTGACAACACAAGCGCCTGCTTTATAGGCGGTCTGCTTTACGCTTTCTCAGGCTTCCAGACCTACAACGTTTTCTTCAACCACTTCCACGACGCAACTGCTTTCTTCCCTCTCATGCTTTTAGGATTTGAACTGTTGGTTCAAAAGAACAAGAAGGGTCCGTTTGCGGTAGCGGTAGCTATATGTGCGACCATAAGCTATTTCTTCTTTGCCTGTGAGGTCGTATTCGTTATTATCTACTTCTTCCTGAGATGCCTTGACAAGGATTTTGAAATTGACATGAAGAAGTTCGGTCTGCTTATTCTTGAGGCTGTTATCGGTGTGATGATATCCGCTGTTATCTTCCTGCCGTCAGCGCTGAGCGTAATGGGTAACTACCGTGTAAACGAAAGACTTTATGGACTTGACCTTGTTATATACGGTGAAAATGTAAGAATACCAAGAATTATCCAATCGTTCTTTATGCTTTCCGATATGCCTGCAAGAATAAATATCCTTAACTCGGACAAGGCAAGATGGGCTTCAATGGCAGGCTATCTGCCTATGTTCTCAATGGCAGGCGTTATAGCGTTTATGAGAACGAGAAAGAAAGGAAAAGACAGTTGGCTTACAAAGGCTATTATCGTGTTCGGCATAATGGCTTGCGTGCCTATATTGAACTCCTCTTTCGTCCTTTTCAATGCGTCATATTATGCAAGATGGTATTATATGCCTATACTGCTTATGTGCCTTATGACAGCAAAGGTCATCGCAGAAAACAAAGACGATCTGAAAAAGGGATTTGTGCCTGTTTGTGTAGTATGTGCGATATTTATTGGCATAGGTCTGCTTCCGACAAACGAAAACGGCGTTGTATCCTATGGCAAAGTCCCTGAATATATTGAACTTTACTACATTCAGGCTATCGTTACCATAGTAATGATAATAATGCTTGGCACGCTTATATATGTGGTCGCAGAGAAGAAGCTCGACTACATGAAGATCGCTTCTGCAATGACGGCGGTTGCGGTGGTCATCTGCATGACTTCTTCTATCGTATATGGTGTAAGCCAGGGTACTGACAACACCGACTACATCAACAGAGCAATAAACGGTGGCGACAACATCAACATGGATAAGCTGGAATCTGGATCAGAGAACTACAATGCTGACAACAATTTCTACAGAATAGATACCTCAGAAAATGTTGACAACTGGTGTATGTTCTGGAAGCTTTCATCAATGAGATGCTTCCACAGCGTTGTTTCAACATCTATCATGGATTTCTACAGCTCTATCGGACAAACGAGAGATGTTGCATCAAGAATGGAAACTAAGGTCTATCCACTAAGAAGCCTGTTTTCCGTAAAATACTATTTCAATGAACTTACTGAAAGTGAGAGAAAAGGTATCACAGAGGTATCGAAGCCAGAAACTCTTGCAAATCTCTACGGCTTTGAATATGTTGATACTCAGAATGGTTTCAACATTTACGAAAACAAATATTATGTACCAATGGGCTTCACATATGATTACTACTGCCTTGACAGCGACATTCAGAAGGCTTCAGAGGTAGACAAGACATCAATGCTCATGAAAGCCCTTGTGCTTACCCCTGAGCAGGCTGCAAAATACAATAATATCCTCAGCTACTACAGCTTTAAGGGTACCGACTACTCAACAGATCAGTATTATCAGAACTGCCTTGACAGACGTGCAAACAGTTGTTCATCATTCAGTTATGATTCTTATGGTTTCAACGCCAAGATCGACCTTGACAAGGATAACCTTGTGTTCTTCTCAGTTCCATATGATGACGGCTGGAGCGCAAAGGTGAATGGTCAGGACGTGGAGATAGAAAAGGTGGATTACGGCTTTATGGCTGTTCTTTGTCCTGCGGGATCAAACGACATCCAGTTCACCTACGAAACAAAGGGTCTTTTCTGGGGCAAGGTAATAACAGCCGTTGGCTTCGGCTCGCTTATCGTTTACCTTGGCGCAGTGAGATTTACAGGCAGAAAGAAAAAAGAAGAAGCTCAGCCTGTTGAAAAGAACGCATAAACCTGAAAGGGAGGATATAAAATGTATCAGAACGAAAAAACTATCAGTGAAAAAGAGATATACAAGGGCAGGGTCGTTCACCTGACTTGTGATGAAGTGGAGCTTGAAAACGGCTACAAGACGCTTAGAGAGGTCATTCATCACCCTGGCGGAGTTTGCATCGTTGCTCTTGACGAGGACGAGAATGTTTATTTTGTAAAGCAGTTCCGCTATCCTTTCAAGACCGCACTTATGGAGATACCTGCAGGAAAGCTTGAATACGGTGAAGATCATTTGGAGTGCGGAAAGCGTGAGCTTAAAGAGGAGATAGGTGCAACGGCAGAAAAAATGACTTATCTTGGCTGTATTTATCCTACAGTGGCTTATGATACCGAGATAATCCATATGTATATGGCAGAGGGACTTGATTTCGGTGAGCAGCACCTTGACGAGGGCGAATTCCTTGATGTAACAAAAATGCCTCTTGAAGAAGCTTACAAAATGGTCATGGAAAACAAGCTCCCTGACGCAAAGACAACTGCGGCTATACTGAAAACTTATCTTATCAAAAAGGATATGTAGTCCATAATATTTTAACCATGCGATAAAAGAAACGGTCGAACGCTGTTCGCCACTGCATACATAAAGGGTACTGTCAACGTGGCAGTACCCTTTTTTTGTGGTAAAAAAAGAGCGCCCACGCACCGAAGTGCATGAGCGTCTTTTTTATAGTAACTTAGATTACTTTTCCTCAGTATTGTAAAGCTTAGCGTATCTGAGCAGATAATCATATCTGTCCTTAGCGTTCTGAACAGCCTTACCAAAGAGCTTCTCAGCTCTCTCAGGATTCTGTCTAGCAAGTGCGTTGTAACGTACCTCGCCCATGATGAAGTCCTTATAGTCAGCTGTTGGAGCCTTAGAATCAAGGATAAATGGATTCTTGCCCTCTGCCTTAAGACGTGGGTCGAATCTGTACAGATGCCAGTAACCAGCCTGAACAGCCTTCTTCTCCTCTGTCTGAGCAATTGACATACCACCCTTGATACCATGGTTGATACATGGAGCATAACCGATGATGATTGAAGGGCCGTGATAAGACTCTGCCTCGTGGATAGCCTTGATGCACTGATTGTAATCAGCACCCATTGCAACGTGAGCTACATATACATAGCCGTAAGACATTGCGATACCTGCGAGATCCTTCTTCTTAACTTCCTTACCAGCTGCTGCGAACTGAGCGATAGCACCTGTTGGAGTTGACTTAGATGACTGTCCGCCTGTATTTGAGTAAACCTCAGTATCGAATACGAAGATGTTTACGTCCTCGCCCTGAGCGATAACGTGGTCAACGCCTGAGAATCCGATATCGTAAGCCCAGCCGTCACCACCGAAGATCCACATTGACTTCTTTCTCAGATAGTCAGCGTCCTTAAGGATCTCCTCAGTAGCCTTATTCTTTGTCTTCTTAAGAGCAGCGATAAGGTTATCTGTAGCTGCTGAGTTCTTCTCGCCGTCATCTACTGTTTCAAGATACTCTTCGCAAGCCTTCTTAAGAGCTGCAGCCTTAGTTGTCTTAGACAGCTCAAGAACCTTAGCGATAGTTCTGTTTCTGATAGTTGACTGTGCAAGGAACATACCGTAACCATACTCAGCGTTATCCTCGAACAGTGAGTTAGCCCAAGCTGGACCCTTGCCGTCCTTGTTTACTGTGTATGGAGTTGAAGGAGCTGAACCACCCCAAATTGATGAACAGCCTGTTGCGTTAGCAATGTACATTCTGTCACCAAAGAGCTGTGTGATGAGCTTAGCATAAGGTGTTTCACCGCAGCCTGCGCAAGCGCCTGAGAATTCAAGCAGTGGCTGCTTGAACTGTGAGCCCTTAACTGTTGTTGCCTTAAACTTCTCGAATACTTCTGGCTTTTCAGCAAGTGTAAGACCATAGTTGAATACTTCCTGCTCAGCGAGCTGAGTTTCAAGTGGCATCATGCTGAGAGCCTTGTTGCCCTTCTTACCAGGACAAACATTTACGCAAGAACCGCAGCCTGTGCAGTCCAGAGCAGACATTGTCATTACGAAGTTGTAACCAGGCATACCTGTCATAGCTACTGCCTTCTCCTGAGCAAGCTTAGGAGCCTTCTTCAGCTCAGCGTCTGTCATTACAACAGGTCTGATAACTGCGTGTGGACATACATATGAACAGAAGTTACACTGGATACAGTTGTCACCATTCCATGCAGGAACGTCAACAGCGATACCTCTCTTCTCAAATGCAGCAGAACCCTGTGGGAATGTGCCGTCTGCCATACCTGTGAATGTTGAAACAGGGAGCTTATCGCCTTCCTGAGCGTTGCAAGGGATCTGGATGTTGTTTACGAAGTCCTGAAGTGTCTTATCTGCGCACTTAGCGGCAGGCATACCCATTGGAGTATCCTTGCACTTCTTCCAGGATGCAGGAACCTTAACTTCGTGAACCTGCTGACATCCAGCGTCGATAGCGTCATGGTTCATCTTAACGATAGCGTCGCCCTTCTTAGAATAAGAAGCTGTAGCAGCGTCCTTCATGTACTTGATAGCGTCGTCGATAGGAATGATGTTAGCAAGCTTGAAGAATGCAGACTGAAGAACAGTGTTTATTCTGTTGCCCAGACCGATCTCCTTACCGATCTTAACGCCGTTGATAGTATAGAACTTGATGTTGTTCTCAGCGATATATCTCTTTACCTGACCTGGGAGGTGCTTATCCAGCTCTTCATGCTCCCACTGGCAGTTCAGAAGGAATGTTCCGCCTGGCTTGATATCCTGTACCATGTTGTACTTAGTGATATAAGACTCGTTATGGCAAGCAACAAAGTCAGCCTGATTGATAAGGTATGTTGACTTGATAGGTGTCTTACCGAATCTCAGGTGAGAAACTGTTACACCGCCTGACTTCTTAGAGTCATATGCAAAGTATGCCTGAGCATACAGATCTGTGTGGTCACCAATGATCTTGATAGAGTTCTTGTTTGCACCAACAGTACCGTCAGCGCCAAGACCCCAGAACTTACAAGCAGTTGTGCCTGCTGGAGCAGAGTCAAGCTTGCCCTCAGTTTCGAGAGAGAGGTTTGTAACATCGTCTTCGATACCGATAGTAAATCTTGGCTTATATGTATCCTTCCAGCTTGCATTCCAGTAAACAGCCTTGATCTGTGCAGGAGTTGTATCCTTAGAACCAAGACCATATCTGCCTGAAGCGATAGCTACATCATGGAACTGTGTACCCTTAAGAGCAGCAACAACGTCAAGATAAAGAGGCTCGCCCTCAGAACCTGGCTCCTTAGTTCTGTCAAGAACTGAGATCTGCTCACAAGATGAAGGGATAGCTTCAACGAGCTTGTCAGCACGGAAAGGTCTGTAAAGTCTAACCTTAACAAGACCGAGCTTTGTGCCTTCCTTCTCGTTGAGGTAATCAATTGTTTCTTCGATAGTGTCACAAACAGAACCCATAGCTACGATAACGTGTGTAGCGTCTGGTGCGCCGTAGTAGTTGAACAACTTGTAGTTTGTGCCGATCTTTTCGTTTACCTTGTTCATGTAATCCTCTACGATGCCAGGGATAGCGTCATAGTATGGGTTACAAGCTTCTCTTGCCTGGAAGAAGATATCAGGGTTCTGAGCTGTACCTCTAAGTACAGGATGCTCAGGGTTAAGAGCTCTCTTTCTGAACTCCTCCACCTTCTCAAAGTCAACCATATCTCTTACGTCTTCCATATCCCATGTCTCGATCTTCTGGATCTCGTGAGATGTTCTGAATCCGTCAAAGAAGTGGATGAATGGTACTCTGCCCTCGATAGTTGAGAGGTGAGCAACTGTACCAAGGTCCATTACCTCCTGTACATTTGAAGAACAAAGCATAGCAAAACCTGTCTGACGGCAAGCATAGATGTCAGAATGGTCGCCGAAAATATTAAGTGCGTGTGAAGCTACACATCTTGCAGATACATGGATAACGCAAGGGAGAAGCTCACCTGCGATCTTATACAGGTTAGGGATCATAAGAAGAAGTCCCTGTGATGCTGTATATGTTGTTGTGAGCGCACCGGCTGCAAGTGAGCCGTGTACTGTACCTGAAGCACCTGCCTCAGACTGCATTTCTGCAAGCTTTACAGGAGTGCCAAACAGGTTTTCCTTACCCTTGGCAGCCCACTGGTCTGTTACTTCTGCCATAACAGATGATGGTGTGATTGGATAGATAGCAGCAACTTCTGTAAATGGGTATGACGCCCAAGCAGCAGCGTTGTTTCCGTCCATGGTTTTCATTTTTCTTGCCATTTTAGAATCATTCCTTTCTCGATATTTCAAGCAAAAGCTCAAAACTCAAATTTCCTTTTTAGCGTACTTTTTCAAGCACGTCTGTTTAAGGACAGCAGATATTTTCTTCAAAAGTAAGCTGTAACAAACTTTCTCAGGATACATCTGTTTTAACTCTTATAGTATACCACTTATTTTTCAATTTGTAAAGACCTTTTACCACATTTTTTCTTGATTTATACGCTGTAAACCCCCTATTTTCGGTTAGTTATGACTTCCTCATATTTCAGACGTGCTGTATTACATAGATAAAAAAAATGCCTGCCGAAACAGACATTTTTCATATATATAAAGTATAAAACTAGCAGTTCATAAGAAGTTCGGCGAGGGCATTGAGTATCTTATCCACATCAACATCAGAGCTGAATTTTACATCAAGCTTTGAGCCGCCTTTTTTATCCTCGCTTAAACTTACACGAAGCTTATCGGTAGCTTGATTTACTCTTATCTCAAACTCAGTATACATAGGATTTGTAATAGTACGCTTTATTTTCTTTTCAGCTTTTTTATTTGTTTCCAAAACGGCGATAGCTTTTTCAAGCTCTCTTACCGTCCAGCCATTTTCTATACACTCTGCGGCAAGCTTCTCCTGAGTATCCTTATCCGCAACGCCTGCAAGCACCTTTGCGTGACCCTCGGTGAGCTTTTTGTCACGGAGCATTTCCTGCACATTTTCGCTAAGGGAAAGAAGTCTGATAGAGTTTGCCACAGCGGAACGTGAACGTCCAACAGCTTCTGCCACCTGTTGCTGAGTAAGACCATAGGTTTCCATAAGAGTCTGATAAGCTGCAGCCTCCTCAAGAGGTGTAAGGTCTTTACGCTGGATATTTTCAATAAGGGATATCTCAGCGGCTTCAAGATCTGTAAGCTCCTTTATATAAACAGGTATCTCATCAAGTCCAGCCAGACGTGCCGCACGCCACCTGCGCTCGCCTGCAACTATCTTATATCCTCCATTGTCAAGAGGTCTTACAAGTATAGGCTGCAAAACACCATGCTGTCTGATATTTTCCGCAAGCTCATTAAGAGCGTCCTCATCGAACTCAGAACGTGGCTGATTTTTGTCAGGCTCAATAAGAGATATCCTTACTGTTGAAATGCCATTTTCGCCATCATCATTTTTTACCGATCCACTATCAGATCGTGTGACCTCATCTATAGAATTATCAAAGAACAGGCTATCCAAGCCTCTGTCCATTTTGCTTTTTTTAGCCATTGTATTTTCCTTTCACATTATAAGATACAATGTTCCATGTGGAACATTTTTTCTTTATTTTTCTTTATTCTTTGCCGCTTTTTTCTTTTCTCTTTTAGTTATTTCTTTTGCAAGATTTTCATATGCCTTTGAGCCTTTTGCCTTCTTATCATAATAAATAGCCGGTTCACCAAAGCTTGGGGCTTCCGACAAGGCAACGTTTCTCGGAATGGTAGTTTCAAAGACTTCCTTTGCAAAGTGTTTTTTGACCTCGCTTATTATCTGACCTGTTATCTTGTATCTTTCAACGCACATTGTAAACAAAATGCCCTCAATATCAAGATCAGGATTGAAAGAAACCTTTACTCTGTTGATAGTATTGTGAAGCTCAACAAGACCCTCCAAAGAAAGAAACTCGCATTGGAGAGGGATAAGTACAGAATCAGCCGCCGCAAGTGCATTTATTGTGAGCATATCGAGAGTTGGGGGACAATCTATAAATATGTAGTCATAAAATTCTTTTGCAGGTATGAGAGCGTTGCGAAGCTTCATTGCTCTGTCCTTTTCGTTCACAAGTGACACAGAAGCACCTGAAAGGTCCTGAGTTGTCGGCACAACTGAAACTCCACGGCAGGAAGTTGGCACGACAGCTTCAAATATCGAACATTCTTCAAATATTACATCAAACACTGTATTTCTGATACTTTTTTTCTTTATACCAAAGCTTGTGGTAGTATTACCCTGTGGGTCAAAGTCAACGATCAGGACTTTTTTGCCCTTTAATCCAAAAACCGCTGCAAGATTTACAACAGTAGTAGATTTTCCAACGCCGCCTTTCTGATTTGAAACGGCAATTATTTTCCCCATATTCTTGACCTCTTTTCTTAGTAGAATTATATCATATTTATTATACTACAATTTTTCACTTTTGAAAAGACCCTTTTACAAATTTTCTTGAAAATGTTCCGCATGGAACAAATCAGATTTTTACTTTATCCGACAAAGCCCATGACAATTTAGAAAATAATACAAAGAATAAAGTACCAATATCAAAATCAAGGTCATAAAGAGCAGAAAAGTTTTCTGAATAAAATATAGAATTGAGGATCGTGAAGTGTTATGATTATTTTAAAACGAAACGGAGGTATAAAAAATGAGCATTTTCCCAAAAACATTAACAAAAGCTTTCAGCGAAGAAACTGACGAATCACAAAGGGCTTCACCCTATCAGACGTTAGGCAAAATAATCGACATTTCCATAGGAGAGATAAGGCCGAACCCTGTTCAGCCAAGGCGATATTTCTCACCTGCCGAACTGACAAGCCTTGCGAAAAGCATTTCTCAGGACGGTATCATTCAGCCTCTCACAGTACGGAGAGTGAATGGTACTTTTGAGCTTGTGTCAGGCGAACGGCGTCTGCGTGCGGCAAAGCTTGCAGGACTAAGGTCAGTGCCATGCATACTTATCAACGCTACAGAGGAACGTTCGCAGGTCATTGCACTTATAGAGAATATCCAACGTTGTGACCTGAACTTTTTTGAAGAAGCCGAAGCAATTTCTCAGCTCATCACAAAATATGGCATGACTCAGGAATCTGCGGCTATTCGTCTGGGACTTGCTCAATCCACAGTTGCAAACAAGCTTCGTATTCTGAAACTTAACGCTGAGGAACGCAAAATAATTCTCGATAACAATATGTCAGAACGTCACGCAAGGGCTTTGCTAAAGATCACAGATAATGACCGCAGGCTTGCTGTGTTGAACAAAGCAGCGGAAAGTGGGTGGACAGTTGACACATTGGAAAAATATATAGCCAAGCTTCTGAAAGATGATGAAAAGCGTGCAAGCTATCACAAAAGAGCGGCTATGTTAAAAGATGTAAGATTGTTTTTCAACAGTGTCAATAAGGCGATAGATGTTATGAGAATGGCAGGAGTGAATGCTGACGCAAAACGTATCGACCATGAGGATTATATCGAATATATTATAAAGATACCATCGGAAAAGCAGGCAGAATAAAATGTTCCACATGGAACAAAAAAAATTGGACAGGCTCAAAAGTCTGTCCGAATTTTTTTATATATCGCTGTAAAAAAGCTGTTCCCAATAGGTGTATTCCCCGTTTTCTGACTTTGTAGCTTTTGCGCACGCCATGTAACGCACATCAGGGTTGAGGATATTTTCTCTATGAGGCGGTGAATTCATCCATGCGTCAAAGGCTTCTTTTACTGTGGTCATGCTGTTCATACCATATGCGATATTTTCAGCCGCCGCACGCCATTCAGGAAGGTCAGTTTCTTCTATAGCTGTGATGTATGAATTGCCGTCAGGTCTGTCATGAGAATAATTTTCCAAAAGCTCGTTTGCTCGCACATCTGCCGCAGAGTCGAGAAGCTCAAGTCCCTCAAGCTCTCTTAAACCATACTGTTTTCTAACTTCATTTACATAGCCAAGCATTTCAGATGTTTCAGCAGAAAGATTTCTATTTGACATATTTGTGCTTGAATCAGGCTCAGTAGGCTCGGCTGGCTGAGGAGTAGAAGGCTGTTCTTCCTGCACAGGCTCGGTAACAGTTTCAGTTTGCGTTTGCGTTTTCTTTTCGGTTTTCTTTGAAGTCGTTGTGGTAGTAGTAGCCGTTGTCGTTGTTGTAGTAACAGTTGTAGTCACAGCTTTTATATCTGCACTGTGAGGTGGCCGCATGGTCTTTCCGTTTATGATAACCTTATCCCCTGACACGCTTATGTAGTTATTGCCTACCACTATGGATTCCATAAGCTCATTATCAGTGTTTGTTATCTCCATGCCCTTATCCATGGCTTCAAGCACATACTTTGAGCCGTTCACATCTTTTACAGTAGCTTTCTTTACTGTCTTGCCGTCTTTTACAATTTCAAACTTGTTCTCTGCGATACACCTTATAGTCACCTTGTCAGTTACGTTAAAGCTGCTGAAGCTTTCATCAACATATGTCACCTTTGTGTTTGCATAGTAGACCTCGTTGGCTGATATTATTATCCTTGTGCCTTTATAACTGAACGAGTTTACCTTTTTTCCGTTCTTAGTGACAGTGACAGTATTTCCGTCACAAGTCAGTACAAGCTTATCACCGTTATCATCGGTTATCTCAAAAGAGTTCACTATCTCATTTGAACTGTTTATAAGAGTATATCCACCATGCACATTTGCAAAAAGGGTATAGCCGCCATCAAAAACTATCTTTGTACAAGTCGCTGCTGTTTGTATAGTAGTCACTGAACCCGTGATAGTTTCGGCAGACTTTTTATTTGTGGTCACAGTTGTGGTGACTCCTGTGCTGACGCTTGAAAGCTTTTTGGGCTTTTCTTCCCCTGTGCTTCCGCAAGAGGAAAGACAACAGCCTGCCGCACAGACAACACATATTATTTTAACTAACCTATTGCTTTCCATGATATCTTAGCTCTCCTGTTTTATCAAATGTTCCACATGGAACAATACAAAAAAGGCAGCCCTAGGACTGCCTTTGTGAGTTTATTTTGTGTTTGAAAGTGTCCATCTGAAAGGTGCTATTCTCTTTGCCCTTGTGTTGTCTATGTTCCAGTTGTTGAATGTGATAGATGGGTCAAAATAGCGATAATCAGTTTTCATCTTACCTTTGTTGATGCTTAGTCCCATTCCAGGTGATTTCTGGATAACTGCACCTATGCGGTGATGTTCCTTTTCATAATCAATTATCTCTTTTGCCGTTATCAGCCTTGAATCAGCAAGATTGTAGATTCCCTCATATCTTCCTGACGGTACATTGATAATACCATTTATAAAGTCGATAAGATTGAATACACAGCAGAATGAAAAACCGTATTCTCCATCATTGAATATGTATGCAACATTTTCCTTTGCGTCAAATACTCTGTCTCTCAGATTTTGTGTATACTCAGCGTCATAAATAGGAGCTACTCTGGCAATAACAGGTATAGTTTCAGACTTTTTAAATTCCTTCTGCATTATCTTCTCAGATGTCATCTTAAGATCTGCATAGTTTGAATTTCCCTTTTCAGGAGCAGTTTCCCTTATTGGTTCTCTGCCTTTCTGTACACCATATATTGCTGTTGTGCTGAGCAGGATAAAACTCCTTACCTCAGCCTTGTTTGCAGCCGCATATATGAACTTATCACATATCTTGCTCTTTTTCATCTCAGCGTCTGTTACATATGGATCTATATCGTTATCTACAGAATTTGCCAGATGCACGACAACATCAATCTTGTTACTATCGATTACATTTGTAATAGCGTCCTTATCTGTAATATCACACTGGATAAAAGTATAGTTTGGATCAGTTCCAATAAACTCATTTTTGCGTGTATCTATACCGAATACACGATGCTTTTTGTGCAGTAAGCTGGATGTAAGGTACAAGCCTATCATTCCGCTTGCTCCTGTAACTAAAATTGAAGCCAACTCTGCCACTCCTTCCCCAAGTAGAATTGCACATTTATTTACTATAATTATACCACAGTTTTTATTAATTGCAAATACTTTTTGAAGAAAACTGAAATGTACTATCCGACATTGGAAAAGAAAACAAGAAAACGTGGTCATCCC
>ENA-OOYX01001045-OOYX01001045.1-human-gut-metagenome-genome-assembly--contig:-NODE-1045-length-13326-cov-2.724286_pt1 | contig 13326 bp, 10 predicted proteins | sample MGYA00241182_ERZ501387 | MGnify/ENA primary metagenome ERZ501387 (study PRJEB25962, sample SAMEA2042740) | human gut metagenome | biome: human gut; feature: human-associated habitat; material: faeces...
GAAGCGGGGACTTCCCGTGCCGCAGAGGGCAGAAACGCATATACGATTAAAAAACGGAATCCGGCCCGGAAGGCATCCGCGGTACCGGTCCGGCAGGACGGACTATTCTCCGTCGCCGGGGTGTCCGAAGCTCTTGGCGGCGTGCTTGCTTCCCGCGGCGGATTGCAGCGCGAGGTACTCCTCGCCGTAGTCGAGTACGTTTTGCAGTTCGGTGCGGAAGGTGTCGAGGTGCTGCTCCTCCTCGGCGATGATGTCCTGAAACATCTTGTGCGTGACGGCGTCCTTGTGCTCGGAAGCGATGCGCGAAGCCTCGTTGTAGGAATCTATGGTGCTCTGCTCCAGCTGCAACGCCAAACGGAGCATGTCCTTGACGTCGGTCACCTGCCGGGTGCGGAACGAAGCGTTCATATCGACGTCGCCCTGCAGGAAGAGGATGCGGTCGGAGAACTCCTCGATATGGCGCATCTCGGCGATCGAGATTTCGCGCATGATCTTCGAAAGGTACTGATAGCGGTCATCCTCGAAATGGGTGTGGAAATACATGTACTGGAGTGAAGTGGCGATCTCCTTGCCCACGGCATCGTTCAGCAGGTCGATGCTCACCTGATACTTGTTTTGTGTTTTAACTGCGTTTTCCATAATGAAAAAGGTTTTGCAGCCGTAACTGCAAAACCCGTTCCACGAAGCAGATGCGGGACACGCCCCGCAGGCTTATTTCCACTCGATAGAGGCGCGCACGGCCGGAGTGCCCTCGTCGCTGCGTATCTCGAAAAGCGCCGTGCGGCCGCGCTGCTCGTAACCGACGCTAAGCGTCTGGCCGTAACGGCATTCGCGCAGGAAATGGATGTCGAAGCGCACCGGCGTCTCCTGCATGAGCAGTTCGACAGGCAGCATGTCGATCATCATTTCGATATAGCGCATCGTATTGACGTGGCGGTTGAAGTCGATGTCGCTGTAGACCACCTTGTGTTCGACCGTCTGCGCAGGATTCACCTCGCGGATCTTGCGGGGCTTGTCGGTCGGCGACGGGGCGTCGACGATGGCGTCGGCATGGGCGTCGCCCACCCACGACAGATCGAGCGCCGAACGGCTCCGAAGGTCGATCATCGCCCACTGCGTCACGGCGCGGCCGAATTCGGTCCCCGCGGCATCGGTCAGCGTGAAGTTACGCGTGGAGAGCACCCGGCCGTATTCGTTGATCCACGTGGCGATCGTATAATCGGTATACTGCGTGGGCTGGCTGTCAAATTCGACGGCCATGCGCGAGAGGACCCACGAGTGGTTGTCGGCGTTCAGCGCGTCGACGCCCGCCGTATTGAGGATCGCCGAACCGAGCGAGGGAATCGTAGCCCTCAGCGTGAAATCCACGTCCTGCGGTTCGACACGGTAATTATAATGCGATTTTTCTGCCATATTGCTGATTTTTAACGTTGCGTCCCGGCAAAGATACGTTTTTTGCAGATATTTTCATATATTTGTTTGACTATTAACCCTTATTAAAAATCGTTAGTTATGGAAATGAAGAAACTCGACTTCTCGGAAACGCTGAAGGATTCGATCGCCATCGGCGTGAAAAACGCCCCGTCGGTGGTCGTGGCAGTGGCCTTGTGGCTCGTGACGATCTGGATACCCTATATCAATATAGGGACGACCATCGCCATCAGCCTGCTGCCGGTCGAACTGGCCAAAGGCAGCGTAATCAACCCGCTCGGAATTTTCGACAGCAAATACCGCCGCTACATGGGCGAGTACCTCATCACGGCCGGCCTGATGGTGATTCCGATCTACATCGCCTTCGTATTCATGATCGTGCCGGGCATCGTGCTGTCCCTGTCATGGGCGCTTTCGTTCTATTTCCTGCTCGGCAAGGGCAAAAATCCGATGCAGGCCATCAAGGCGTCGAACGACGCGACGTACGGCAGCAAGTGGACGATGTTCCTCGTGACGCTGGTATTCGGCATCATGGTGGGCATCGTGTTCGGCATCTTGTTCGCCATCTGTCTGGCCATCAACGTCGGCTTCATCACCTTCCTCGTCATGTTCGTCCTGATCGTGCTCGCGGCTTCGATCCGGATGGCGATCGACGCATCGTTCTGGAAACAGCTGAAAGACAACGTGGAATAAGTTTACGGCACTATTTCCCAAAGACGGCCTGCGGGTCGTCTTTTTTTGTCTCGGACCAAATATTTTATCGAAAAACGATAAATATTATTTGTTTTTCGAAAATAAATACTAAATTTGCACTATCGAAACTTAAAAACCGAAGGTATGCAGAACAAAAAGAGACTGCACAAACATTTGCTGATGATCTACATCATCTACTTCGCGGCGCTGATCGTCGGCTTCGCCGCGAGTTTCGTGCCCGACTTTTCGCGGGGATGGCGCAACGCGCAGAATACGCTGGAGATGGAAATTCCGCAGGGAGGCATACGCTCCTACTACGTTTCGGCTCCGGTCATCCGCTCCGCCGGCGAACCGATAGGCATCGACAACCTGCCGGAGAACATCACCCCGACGATCAGCCGTCTCGACCTGAAGGTGACCGTGGACGAAGCCTACACGCTGGGCAACGCGTTCAAGGTGATGGGCAACAACAGCTTCTGCTACCTGCTGATGGTCATCACGGGCCTTTCGTACCTGACGATCCTCGTACTGATCGCGCTGATCATCAACTCGCTCCGCAAGTCGATCCGCGACGAGCAGCCGCTGCGCCACAGCAACATCCTGCGCACGCGCGCCATCGGCATCCTGATCCTCGTGGGCGAGTTGAGCGAAGCCTTCATGAAGTACCTCAACAACAACGAGGCCGTCCGCCTGCTCGAAGGCACCTCCTTCGAAGTCGTGCAGACATTTCCGCTGAGTTACTGGAACGTGATCGTCGGCATTCTGTTCCTCTTCATGGCCGAAGTGCTCTCACTCGGCACGCAGCTCAGCGAAGAGCAGAAACTGACTATCTAAAAACAACGTAATTACCATGATAACGACAGGAACGACAAATAACGGGGGGGGGACGACATTATGGCTATAATCATCAACATAGACGTCATGATGGCAAAGCGCAAGATGTCGCTCGGCGAGCTTGCCGAACGTGTGGACATCACGCCCGCCAACCTCTCGATCCTCAAAAACGGGAAAGCGAAAGCCATCCGGTTCTCGACGCTCGAAGCGATCTGCCGCGAGCTGGACTGCCAGCCGGGAGACATCATCGAATACCGCCCGGACCAGCCGTCGGAAGAGTAACAAAAACCCCTTTATACGATCAATTATGAGAAAAATCACCATGCTCGTCATCGCGGCATTCGCAGTGACAAGCGCAGCGGCCCAGTTCAATCCGCAGCAGCCGATTCCGGCGGACAAGGACGTCCGCACGGGCAAGCTCGAAAACGGAATGACCTACTACATCCGCCACAACGAAAAGCCGAAAGGACAGGCCGACTTCTACATTCTGCACGACGTCGGCGCCATTCAGGAGAACGATTCCCAGCAGGGACTCGCCCACTTCCTCGAACACATGGCCTTCAACGGAACCAAGAACCTCCCCGGCAAGATGCTGACGGAGTATCTCGAAAAAGTCGGCGTGAAATTCGGCGCCAACCTCAATGCCGGCACCGGCTGGGACCAGACGACCTACATGATGAAGGACGTCCCCACTTCGCGCGAAGGCATCATTGACAGCGCACTGCTGATCCTGCACGACTGGTCGCACTTCATCGCGCTCGAACCTGAGGAGATCGACTCCGAGCGCGGCGTCATCATGGAGGAGCTGCGCACCCGCGACGGCGCGTCGTGGCGTTCGACCATGAAAATGCTTCAGGCGCTCGGTAAGGACACAAAATACGAGCACCGCAACCTGATCGGCTACCTCGACGGACTGAAGGGCTTCCACCACAAGGAGCTGGAGGACTTCTACAACCAGTGGTACCGCCCCGACTATCAGGCGGTCGTCGTGGTCGGTGACATCGACGTGGATGCCGTAGAAAACAAGATCAAGACGCTCATGAGCGACATTCCGACTCCCGCGGCCGACGCCGCCCGGAAAGAGACGATCACCGTTCCCGACAATGAGGCCCCGATCATCAGCATCTACACCGATCCCGAAATGCAGGGTTCCAAAATCCAGCTCTTCGTGAAGCGTCCAGCGCTTCCCGAACAGATGAACAACCTGATATACGGCGAAATGTTCGACGTCATACAGGCCTACATGACCACCATGGAAAACGCACGTCTGCAGGAGATTTCGATGAAACCCGACGCACCGTTCCTCGGCGCAGGCATGGGTTCGGGCGAAATCGGCGTGATTCCGACGCTCAACGCGACGACGTTCGTGGCCATGACGCAGGACGGCAAACTGGCCGAAGGTTTCGAAGCCATCTACACTGAAATGGAGAAAGTCCGCCGCTACGGCTTTACGCAGGGCGAATTCGAACGCGCCCAGAACGACCTGATGCGCCGCGCCGAACGCGCCTACGCCAACCGCAACGACCGCCGCAACGGCGAGTTCGTACAGACCTATCTGAACAACTACTCGAAGAACACCCCGATGCCCGACGCCGAGACCGAGTGGCAGCTGGACAGCATGCTGATCAAGATGATCAACGTCGAGGCGGTCAACGGATTCGCCCAGCAGGTCATATATCCCCGCAATCAGGTGATCGTCGTCACGGCGCCCGAAAAGGAGGGCATCGTGAATCCGACGGCCGAGGAGCTGCTCGCCATCCGCGAGAAAGTCGCCAACGCCGAGATCGAGGCGTATGAGGACAACACCGTCAAGGAGCCGCTGATCCCGGAAGGCACCGTACTGAAAGGTTCGCCCGTAAAGAAAACGGCACAGGACGCCACGCTCGGCACGACCGAGTGGACGCTCGCCAACGGCGTGAAGGTGGTCGTGAAGCCCACGACCTACAAGGCCGACGAGGTGCGCATGAGCGCCGTGGCCAAAGGCGGACTGTCGATCCTCTCGGACGAGGAGTTCTACATGGGCGAGATGATGCCCGCATTCAACTCGATGTCGGGCGTCGGCAAATTCTCGGCGACGGATCTCAAGAAACAGCTTTCGGGCAAGTCGGCTTCGGTTCAGCCCTCGGTGGAGAACTATGCCAGCGCCGTGAACGGCTACTGCTCGCCCAAAGACCTCGAAACGATGATGCAGCTGCTCTACCTGAATTTCACGCAGCCGCGCTTCGACCAGAACGACTACAACACGCTGATGAAGATGCTGCGCTCGCAGCTCGACAACGTGAAGTCGAATCCCGACTACCTGATGGAGGAGAAATTCATCGACGTGGCCTACGGCAACAACCCGCGCCGCCAGATGATTTCGACCGAGATCATCGACAAGTTCAGCTTCGAAGCCCTGCCGGCGATCTACAGAAAGCTCTATCCGGATGCCAACAGCTTTACGTTCACCATCGTGGGCAATGTGGACCTCGACGCGCTGAAACCGCTCGTGGAGAAGTATATCGGTTCGATTCCCGTGTCGAAGAAGGCCATGACGTTCGCTGACGACAAGTGCGCCCCCGTCAAGGGCGACGTGACGGAGGAGTTTACGGCGCCGATGCAGCAGCCGAAAGTCTCGGTACACTACATGTTCTCCGGCAAGATGCCCTACACGCTCAAGGACAAAGCGGCCCTGACGTTCCTCACGCAGGCGCTCAACTCGCGCTACCTGATTTCGATCCGCGAGGAGAAGGGCGGCACGTACGGCGTGCAGGTTTCGGGTTCGACCGAATATATTCCCGACGAGACCTACAAGCTGGATATCCGCTTCGACACGAACGAAGAGATGGCCGACGAGCTGCGCGAGATCGTGATGAAGGAGATCCGGGAGATCGCCGAGAACGGCCCCAAGACCGAGGACATCGAGAAGAACCGCGAATTCATGCTCAAGAGCTGGAAAAACAGTCTGGAGCAGAACGCCGGCTGGATGAACTACATTCAGGCCAAATACGGTCCGGGACTGGAATACCTGAAAGATTACGAGCAGGTGATCAGGTCGCTCACCAATGCCGACGTACAGGCCATGGCCAAGAAGGTCCTCGGCGACAACAACCTCGTGAAGGTCGTCATGCGCCCCGCGAAGGAAAAAGCCGAATAACACACCTGAGTCCGCTGAAAAAGCCAGCCGCCACAACGGCTGGCTTTTTATTTGTCAGCCCGGCGAAAAACATTAACTTTGCAGACAATTAAAACAATCAGTTATCACCTATGCGCCAAAGTCTTCGGCTGGTTTCCGGCCTGTATCTCAAACTTAGCCTGCTCACAATCGCTGTAGGCTTCCTGTTACGCATCGTACTGCTCTTCAACGAGCAGACCACCGACCTCGGTTTCTCATTCGGCGAATGGCTGCAGGTTTTCCTGCTGGGCGCCGTGAACGACCTCTGCGCCGCGACGATCGGATTCGTGTTCCTATGGCTCTTCTCGATGAGCGTCTCCGAAACCAAGTACGGCAAACCGTGGGGCTACATCATCCTCGGAATTCTCGTTGCGGCATTCTGCTACGTGACCTTCTGCAACACGATCTTCGACGAATACGGCAGCGTCGCGCCGCAGATCGCCTCCGCCGTTCTGGGCTATTGGGCCGGCACGTTCGCCCTGCGTCTCTTTTTCAAGGGTTTCCGCACCTACTGGACCACGGTATGGTTCGCGCTCATCATCACGCTCTACGTGGGCGCCATCCTCTTCAACGGACTCAGCGAATACTTCTTCTGGAGCGAATTCGGCGTTCGCTACAACTTCATTGCGGTAGACTACCTCGTCTACACCAACGAGGTGGTCGGCAACATCATGGAGTCCTACCCCGTCGTGCCGATGACGCTGGGGCTGATCCTCGTGACGCTGGTCGTGACATGGTATCTCTTCCGCCGCGATCTGGCCCTCGCCGACCGGCTGAAAGGCTGGCGCTGGAAAGCGGTAGCAGGACCGGCGTACATCGCCGCCGTGCTCCTCGCCGTCGGACTGCTGAACTTCAACACCCGGTTTCAGGACAGCCAGAACGTCTATGTAAACGAACTGCAAGCCAACGGACTCTACAAATTCTACGACGCATTCGTCAAGAACGAACTCAACTACAAGCAGTTCTACATCACCGAACCCGAAGAGCAGGCCGAAGCCTTCGTCCACGGGATTTACGGCAGCACGGGCGACAACCTGCACGCCGTACGCTGCGAAGGACCCGAAATCCGCCGCAACATCGTGCTGATTACGATCGAGAGCATGAGCGCTTCGTTCATGGAGCGTTTCGGCAACACGAACCGCCTGACGCCCGTACTCGACTCGCTTTACAAGCAGGGACTCGCCTTCGACCGCGTATACGCGACGGGCAACCGCACGGTGCGCGGACTGGAAGCCGTAACCCTCTCGCTGCCGCCCTGCCCCGGCCAGAGCATCATCAAGCGGCCGAACAACGCCGGCATGCACTCCACGGGTGCGCTGCTGCGCGAAAAGGGCTATAACGTCAAGTATTTCTACGGCGGCAACAGCTACTTCGACAACATGGAGACCTTCTTTTCGGGCAACGGCTACGACATCGTGGACCAGCGGCAGTATGCGCCCGAAGAGATCACTTTCGCCAACATCTGGGGCGTATGCGACGAAGACGCCTACCGCAAGGTCATCCGCACGCTCAACGAAGACGCGCAGAGCGGCAAGCCCTTCTTCGCCCACGTCATGACGGTCAGCAACCACCGCCCCTTCACCTACCCGGCCGGAAAGATCAGCATTCCCCACGACTCGAAGTCCCGCAACGGCGGCGTGATGTATACCGACTACGCCCTCGGTGAGTTCTTCGCGGAGGCTTCGCGGCAGCCGTGGTTCGACAACACGATTTTCCTCGTCACGGCGGACCACTGCGCATCGAGCGCCGGCCGCACCGAGATTCCGCTGAACAAGTACCACATTCCGGCCCTGATCTACGCTCCGGGCTTCGTGGAGCCGCAGTGCGTCGACGGCATCGTCTCGCAGATCGACCTGATGCCGACGCTCCTCTCGCTGCTCAACATGAGCTACGACTCGCACTTCTTCGGCCGCAGCATATACGACGAACAGTACGTCAACCGCGCATTCATCGCCACCTATCAGGATCTGGGCTACCTCGAAGGCGACGTGTTCACCATCCTCTCGCCCGTGCGGCGGTTCGAGCAATACCGCGTCGTTCCGACGGCGGAGAATCCGCACAACCTCGAACCGATGGAAGAGAAGAACCGGGAGCTGGTAACCCGCGCCGTCGGCTATTACCAGACTTCGGGCGAATGGAACAAACGCTGAGAAACGGACAAAAAGAGAGACCCGTCGTTGCAAATTGCAACGACGGGTCTCTCTTTTACGGTCGGATCCGCTACTTCTCGACGACGGTAACGTCCCTGTCCGTATTCAGCGTCAGCTGATAGGTCCCATAATTACCCGAACCGTTCGTGAACTTGGTGTAGATCGCCGTAAGGTTCACCACCCAGCCGTCTTCGGGAATCTTGTTGTCGCGGAACTGGCTGTAACCGCTCGTACGCACCACGTAGTTGCCCGGAGCCGCATTGGTACCGGAGCCGGTCGCCGCCGCGTCGTAGGTAAACCATGCCGAGCCGTAGAAATAGGTCTCCGCATTAGCGCCTTCCAGCCTGCGTTTCGTAGCCCAAGTCGCCCACTCGTTGATGTCCGACCAGCCGGGAGAGTTCACGTCGTACGACGTCGAATTCGCAAAATAGTTGGGGAAGGTATTCTTGTATCCCCACGGCGCCGTGCCGAACTTGCTTTCCAGCCCTTCGAAACGCACCAGACGGCCCAGATCGGCATCCGAAATCGCCGTCTTGTAGTTATCCTTGGTAACGACCAGCGTATCCGACTTCAGCATCTGCTGCTGTTCGCCGGAGAAAATGTGCTCGTCCTGCATGATCTTGCTCTCGATGTTGTCATTCGAATAGCTGGCGTTGGAGGAGGTCGTACCGATGCTGGTCATACCGCGGTAGTTGCCGAGCACCAGCCCCTGCAGTTTGACGAAAACGATCTGTCCCGCGGGGTGGAAAAGGTAGTTGCCCGTATTGAGCTTAAGCTCGATCGCCGATTCGGACTCCGCATCGTAGAGGTAGACCGATTTATAGACATTGCCGTAACGGTCGGTGGAGATGACCTTGCCGGAGGTGAAAATCGGCTCATCCACCGTCCACGAAGCGACCGTCCCGTCGTTCATGCCGGGATTCTCGGCTTTGAACTGCGCCTTCAGGTCCTTGATCGATATATATTCCAGCCCCTCTTTCTCGAAATCGGCGCGGGTATATATCTTGGCCGCCTTCGGGTTCCTGTAATCGTTGTAACAGCCAACGAAGAACAGCCCTGCCGCGGCGATCAGAAACAGTTTAGATACTTTGTTCATAATATTCGTGTTTTATTCGTTAGCCGTCAGAAACGGAAGTAGAGATTGAGGTAATAGGTCGTACCGAACATGTAGAAATACTTCGAGTCGAAGGCCTGATAGGTAGTCACCGTCGTCTCGGTGTTTTTCGTCAGACGGGTCTGCTCGTAACCGCCGGTGCGGATGTCCTGATTGTTCAGGATATTCTTGACTTCGAGGCTGAAGCCCAGCGTATACTGGCGGTGGATATACCAGTTCTTGCCGATGCTGGCGTTGAGCGTATAAGCCGAATCGAACTTCTCCTGACGGCGCAGGTGAGCGATGTCCTCGGCGGTCATGCCGGTGGTAATCACCGCATCGGTGCGATAGATCGGGCTCATCGACAGATACATGTTGTTGTAATAGTTGAAATCGGCCGACAGGAAGATGTTGTTGTTGCTGCGGTATGAAAGACCGACATTGGCGGCCAGCTGCGGGGTGCTCTCGACGCGGAAGTTCTTCCAGTACACATAGCCGTCGGAGACGATATCGCCGCTGTTGTCCTGCGTCTGCAGGTAATAGGGATTCGAATCGTAGGTGTACTGGCCCCAGCTCACGGCTCCGTTCAGGGCAAGGCTGCGGTACAGGGGAATCGAAACGGCCGCTTCGAGACCGAAGTGGAGCTTGTCGATGCCGCTCATGGCGAAGTTCGTGAAGGTCGCGGCCACGTCGTCGTAGTACGAAATCACTTTCGACTGATCGTAAATGCGGGTATAGTAACCGGAAACGCGCGCTTTCAGGTCGCCGACACGCAGGTTATACGACGCATCCACACCGAAGACACGTTCGGCGGAAAGCCCCGGAGTCGTGGTGTTGCGCGTACGGGGCGACACGAACGAAGCTTGGAATTCGGGGGCGTCCTGCAGGTAAACGACATTCGCTTCGACGGTATGAGCCGCGGAGAAGCGGTAGCTGAAGTTGCCTTTGGCCTTGTAGGTCAGGTAGTCGAGTTTCTTGGAATCGCCCTTCGAATTGTCGGGGAACAAGCCTTTGCGCCAAAGACCCTCGCGCCATTGCGAAGCATATCCCACTTCTCCGCCGACGGTTACGCCCAGACCGCCGACATTGAAATTATAGGCAGCCCATGCCTTCGTCCGGAGGACGTGCGCATAGTAGTCATAGCCGTATTTGTCGCCGACTTTGGCTGCGTGCGCATGACCGTGGCGATAGTAATAGTCGAGGTTGTTCTGATATGCGATGGCGTTCGAACCGAAGTCGCGCTCGGCGAATTTGTCGATGTCGGCCCAATAGTCGCCGCCAAGCAGGTCTTTGACCTCCGAATAGTACTCCGTACGGTTCCGGCGCAGCGAAAGGCCTCCGTAGATTTTGGAGTTATTGCGGAAGATATGCGAGAAGTTGGCAACCAGATTCCAGTCCAGCTGATCGGTGTGACGCTCTTCGACCATATAGTTAGAACGACGGCCCGGACCGTACTGCGCCTCATCGACCGGATCGTTCTGGATATAGTTCGTCTGATACATCTTATCCCAGTCGAAATGGCGGATATTCTGGTAGTTGGCCTGCCAGTAAACCTGCTGCCAAGCCGCCCCCAGCATATTCTTGTCGAGCGCGAAGTAGCTCGGCAGATAACGGTAATAGTCCGGACGCGGGTCGGGACCGTTCTGCCACGTCAGCGCCGAGTAACCGTTCATGCCGAAGCGCAGCGAGGTGGCCAGATCGAGTTTCGAGCGGTCCGAAATGTCGAACGTATAGTTCAGCATCACGACGGGTTCGTGGTTGTTGCGTACACGGGCGTTACGTTTCTTGCCGTCCTGCCAGCCCCAGTTGGGGTTGTAATAGTTATTGCCGACCAGATCGTAAGCTTCCTGCGTCGCCGCCTGCTGCGCACCGCGTTCGGTAGGAGCGCCCAGCAGGGTCAGCGCCAGACGATGACGCTGGCCGAACTGCTTCTCGACAGCGGCGAAATAACCGAAAGCGTTGTAATAGACGCCATTGACATAGGAGTTGCCGCCCTGACGGGTCGAAACCGAAAAGGCATACGACCAGCCGTTGTCCTGATGCCCCGAAGCATAGGTGACCATCGCGCGGAAACGGTACATCGAGTTGCCGTTTACGAGGCTCGCACGTGGGCCTTGACGCATCTGCGAAGGACTCGTCACGATATTGGTCGTACCGCCGATGCCGCCCAGACCGGCGTCCGACGCCACGATGCCCGACGTAACTTCCTGATTGCGGGTAGCGTCGTTCAGACCGCTCCACAACGACCACGGCGTATAGCCCGTCATGGCGTCGTTGAGCTGAATGCCGTTCATATACACGTCCTGATACTGCGAATCGTAACCGCGGACGTTGAAACGCATTTCGCTGAACTTGTAGGACGCGATATTATTGAAAAGGTCTTTCGAAGCCGAGAGCGACGTGGGCAAAGCCTGCGCGTCGTCGGTGGTTTCGGTGTCGAACTCCGCGAAGACCGCGTCGTCGATCATCTGACGCTGCGTATCGGGCACGAGGATCACCGCATTGATGTCGCGCATCTGCGAACCGACACGTACGGCGATATTCGAAGTCTCGAATTCGGGAGTTTCGAACTGCAGCGAATATTCGCCCGCAGGAATATTTTCGAAAACGAAGTTACCCTGCGCATCCGAAACCGTTGTCGTACCGCCCGGCGTCATCGTAATCTTCACGTCGCCGAGTGCAATGCGTCCCGCACGCGAAACGACCCTGCCCTTGATGCCGCCGTCCTGTCCAAAGGCGGTCAGCGTCACAAGCGACAGCACTAAAATTAGTAGACTCTTGATTTTCATAGACTATGTAAGTAATTTATTTGGCAAAATAGATATACACCGGGAAGTGGTCGCTGTAACCGCCCTGAAAGTTATTTCCCACGTACGTACGCAGGGGATATCCCTTATACTGTCCCTCTTTCTGCAGCATGTAGTACCGCTTGAAGATATTGCCGTAGAACTTCGATCCGGGAGCCTTCTGCAAACGAAGTCTGCCTTCGGAACCCGTAGCCAGATTCTCCGTGACCACGATATTGTCGAAGAGATTCCATGCGTCGCCGTAAGCCAGCGTTCCGAGTCCCGCCTTGAGCATATCGGCAAAGGGATTGTAAAAATCGCCCGGCTTGAGATCCTTCATCTTGGCTTTGGCACCCAAACCCTCGGCAATGCTCTCGTCCGTAGGATCGTCGTTGAAGTCGCCCATGGCTACGACCTTGGTCGCCGGGTTGATCTTCAGCACGGAATCCGCAATGCGGCGCATCTGCTCCCCGACGGCAATGCGCTTGAATTCCGAAGCGTCCTTGCCGCCCAGCCGCGAAGGCCAGTGCGCCACCATAAAGAAGAAGGGTTCGTTCTCGATGGTTCCCCACATCGTCAGGATGTCACGGGTCTTGAAGTTGGGAAGCTGCGGCACGACGGTTTTCACCGGGAAACTGCCCTCCAGTTTGAACACATCGGGACGATACATGAAGGCCACATCGACGCCGCGGGCTTCGGGCGAATCGTAATGCACGATACGGTAGTTGCCGGGGGCCAATTTGGGCGTCGCCACGATGTCCTCCAGCACCGAGCGCGTCTCGACTTCCGAGACGCCGATAACAGCCGGATAATTCTTGTCTGCGGCAGCAACGTCGAAAAGCACCCGCTCGATATTGCCGAGCTTCTTGTAATACTTGGCGGAATTCCACTTCTTGGGGCCTTCCGGCGTGAACTCGTCGTCATGCACCTCCGGATCGTTGATGGTGTCGAAAAAGTTCTCCAAGTTATAGAACATCACCTTGTAGGGCTTCTGCGCAAAGCACATTACGACGAACGCCGCCAAGAACAAAGTGAATATCAGTCGTTTTTTCATCGTTCTGAAATTTTAAGGTTTTACAATCCCCAAGAGGCGGCATCTGTCTTTTCCTTGACCTCGGCAGGCAGCGTGGGGAAGAATTCGAACTTGGTCAGCTCTTCGATCTCCTTGACGTTCTTCACCCAGCT
>ENA-OOYX01001065-OOYX01001065.1-human-gut-metagenome-genome-assembly--contig:-NODE-1065-length-13080-cov-1.557927_pt1 | contig 13080 bp, 12 predicted proteins | sample MGYA00241182_ERZ501387 | MGnify/ENA primary metagenome ERZ501387 (study PRJEB25962, sample SAMEA2042740) | human gut metagenome | biome: human gut; feature: human-associated habitat; material: faeces...
AGGATTGTGTTTCTTCATCCAGAATACTGATCGTCACATAATCCCCGACAAGCGGCTTTTTCTTTTCATTGCGAAAGCTTCCTCTTGCCTTACATTCATATAAGGAGTCGTCTTCTGTCCGGACATAGTAAAAGCCCGCGATCCCCTTTATGATTCTTCCGTGCTTTTCCATTCCTTACTCCTGCTCAAACTGAACAGTGACCGGTGATGTCGTAACATCCTCTGTGATCGGTTCCTCTGTTTCTTCTCCGGTTTCGGAGTCGATCACGGTCTGCATGGTTGTTGCTGTATAAGAATACGTCAGTGTACCACTGCTTACATTAAATCCCGTTTCATTCACTGCACAAGGGAAAGAAGAAGTTGTAAAGCTTCTTGTTCATTTTCTTCTAAAGTAGAAAATGAAGCTTTGAAGTAAACTTGATTTTCTTTATTAGTTGTTTCATATGTATTAATAGAATAATTCATTGTTCCACAAAGAAGACGAATCTTTGTAGAAAGATCTTTAGCACTATGTTTTGTTGTAGCGACATTTCCTAATAAGGAACATATAAAAGATAAGGTACTAATTTGATCTAAATCTAAATGATCTATATTAAAATAAAGAGCATAATAATAAATACCATTGGTTTCTGTTGGATGTTTTAAAACTTTGCATCCTTCTAAATCCATCAACTTTGAAGGAATATTTTGTACTTTTGCTTCAATATCTTCAAGATTTAATTTTGGTAAAGTATTTAAGTTTTCTAAAGTGTCTGGTGCTTGTTGGAAAGCATCTAATTGTTTTTGTTCTATTTGTAATTGTTGTTTTTGAACATCTGTCATAGAATTTAAAACATTTGTTAATTTCTTTTCTTCTTTTTCACGACGAATCTTTCCTAACTCTTTTGAAGGTTTTAAAACAATTTCACAACTATGATTATTTTCTAAAAGAACTTCTTTGATAAGATTTTCAAAATACCCTTCATTTACTTTCTTTTTCAAATCATCAAAGATCTTTCCATATTCTAAATGGGCTTCTGGTTTGCCTCCATAAAGCCAACTTTCTAATACTTGGAAACCGAAAATAATTCCTTGAGGATATCCCCCAAAGTTTCTTTCTTTTAAATTTAATTCTAAATAAGCAAGTGTGGCTTCAAGTTGTTGACGATCAATACCTTCCTTAATCAATGTTTGAAGCGTATCAAAAACAATTTCTTTAACTTGATCTAAGTTTTCTTCTTTTATATGATCAACTTCTAATTGACACCAATTTTGTAATTCACCATCATTAATTGCTAGATAAACATTTTCAGCAAGTCCTTTTTCTAAAAGCACTTTATTTAAAACTGCCTGGTTATCACCACATAAAACATCACTTAATACTTGCATCGCAATAACTTTTTCATAGTCTTGATAACCTCCAATCACATTTCCCCATGCCATGCGATATTTATTTTCAGCGTTTTCTTCTTCCCCTATTTCATAATCTACCACTTGTCTAGAAACTTGAACAGGTTGTTGATAAATTGGTCCTTCTATTGGTAAATTAGCTTCCATTGATGAAAGATATTCTTGATTTAAAAGTTTTAAAACGTCATCAAGTGGGACATCTCCATCTAAAAAGACAAAGGCATTCGAAGGATGATAATATTTTTGATAAGTTTGGATAAATTGTTCATAGGTTAAATCGGTAATAGCTTCAGGATCACCTCCTGAAACATATTGATAACAGTTGTCTTTAAATAAAGCTCGATTCAACGCATTCATCATAATTTCACGAGGACTTGAAAAAGCCCCTTTCATTTCATTTAAAACAACCCCTTTATAAGTTGGTTTTTCTGTAGCTTCAATATGCCAGCCTTCTTGTAAAAAGATTTCTTTTTTATTTAAAATCAAAGGATTAAAAACTGCATCTAAATAAACTTTTGTTAGATTCATAAAATCTTGATTATTTCTAGATGAAATAGGATAAAAGGTTTTATCTTCAAAGGTCAAGGCATTTAAAAAAGTGCTCATTGAACTTTTCATTAATTCTACAAAAGGTTCTTTAACAGGGTATTTTTTAGAACCACATAAGACCGAATGTTCTAAAATATGAAAAACCCCACTATCATCACTTGGTAAGGTTTTAAACGCAATACCAAATGTTTTATTTTCTTCATCACGTTTTAACCAAGCAAGTTTTAAATGGGTTTTTATATGTTCCATTTCATACATTGTTGCATTAAGTTCACTGACTTCTGCCCTTTTTTTAACGACAAAGCCATATTTTGATTCATTTATTTTCATTGTACTACCTCATTTCTTTACACCTTATTTTACCTTTGAATAAACGTTTTGTAAACGAAGACGATATTTTAGTAAATATTGATTTCAAATTTACTAAATGATAAAATAACTATAGATTGGAGGTTTTTATGGCAACAATAAAAGATATTGCTGAATTAGCGAAAGTATCAAGCGCCAGTGTTTCACGTATTTTAAATAATGATCCTACTTTGTCTGTTCCTAAAGAAACAAGACAACGTGTTCTTGATGCAGCTAATCAGCTTGGTTATAAAAAGAAAAATAAAAAAATCTATGATACAGTGATGACATTAGGAATCATTCAATGGATATCTCCTATTGAAGAATCCAATGACCCTTATTATTTAAGTATTCGTCAAGGAGTAGAAGAATATTGTTTTAAAAACAAGATTGCTATCAAACGTGTTTTTAAAACAGATGTTGATTATTTAAATCAATTAGAAGATATTCAAGGTTTAGTTTGTATTGGAAAATATAGTCAAGAAGATATTGAAACATATAAAAAGATATGTTCAAATGTTATTTTTTTAGATATGAATATTGATCCTATTCATGAATGTTGTATTTTACTTGATTTTAAAAATGCAGTTAAAGATGTGGTTTCTTATTTAAGTCAAAAACATACTTCAATTGCCTATTTAGGTGGTAAAGAAATAATTCATGATAAGCTCTATCATGATCAAAGAAAAGAATATTTTGAACGCTATTGTAAAGAATACAACATTGATTATTTCATAAGCGAAGAAACGTTTTCAATTGAATCTGGTTTTAATATGACTTATGAACTTATTAAAAACAAGAAACTTCCTTCCGCCATTTTTGCGGCAAGCGATCCTATCGCCATTGGTGCCATGCGTGCTTTAAAACAATATGACATCAAAATACCAGAGGAGGTATCGATTATTGGTTTTGATAATATTGAAACAACCAATTATACCGATCCACCGCTTACAACAGTCTTTGCGCCAACATTTGATATGGGCTTTATGGCAGCTAGACAACTCTTTGATGCTTTTAAACATAATGAAAATATTTCACCAATCAAAATTCTTTTACCTTGTTTTTTAATCGAAAGAAATTCGTGTATTTAAAAATCTCTAGATTTTCTCTAGAGATTTTTTATCACTTCAAATTTATAAGATGTTTTTTCATCATAAGTGTCGCCTGCTTTTAAAATCGTACTTGGGTTTTCTTCTAGATGAATCGCATCCGGCATATTTTGTGTTTCAATACAAATGGCATCACGGGCATTGTAATGTTGTCCATATTTACCAAGACGTCCATCTAAATAATTTGCTGTATAGATTTGTGCTTGTGGTAAAGTCGTTGAAACGGTTAATTTTCTTCCTGTTTTTTCATGAACTAATTCGACTTGGTTTTCTTTTGTATTAAAGATCATTGGATGATCAAATCCTTTACCAAGTTGTAATTGTTCATCATCATTATCGACACGATCTCCAATATAGGCAAATTCATTGAAATCAAAGGATGTTCCTTTGACATCTTTTATTTCACCTGTAGGAAGTCCATCAGGATCAATGCAAGCAAAACGATCAGCGTGAACTTTTAATAAATGTTGATATACATTTTCTTTTTTGCCAGATAAGTTAAAATACGAATGATTCGTAATATTAATAAGCGTATCTTTCGAAGTAGTTGCATGATAATGCATGGTAAGTGTATCGCCTTCAAGTGAGTAGATTGCTTTAAAATCTAACTCACCAGGATACCCTTCTTCCCCATCTTTAGAAACATAATGGAATTCAACACTTGTTTCATCAAGCACTTGATAATCAAATACTTGATAAGAAAAGCCTTTGATTCCTCCATGTAAGGAGTTAGGTCCATTATTAATTGGTAAATGATAAGTTTGACCGTTTAATTCAAAAGTTCCTTTTTTAATACGATTAGCAACTCTTCCAACAAGCGCCCCAATATAGGCATCTAATGTTTGATAAGATTTAAAATCATCATATCCTAAAACCACATCATCAACATTTCCTGCTTGATCTTTCATCAACACTTTAACAAGCGTACATCCATAATTAGAAACAACAACTTCTAATTCATCATTTTTAAGTGTAATTAAATCAATATCATTTTCTACTTTCTCAATTTTAATCATCTTAAAGTACCTTCATTCCACCAACTTTTCTTACTTTTAAGACATGACAAGAACCTTCACCAAAATACTTTTCAATTTCTTCTTTATAATGATCAACATATTCATCTTCTACAAAGGCTTGGATCGTTCCCGCAAATCCACCTCCATGAACACGACATACACCATGATTTTCTAAAATACCTTCTGATAAAGCAAGGGCCAAAGAAACAGCTTGATTATCTGGATATTTATTTGAATAAACATTTTGTAAGTATTTATATGAAGAATCCCCTGAATCTTTAATAACTTGTTTAAACGTATCAAAATCATTATTTTTTAAAGAAGCTACTGCTTTTTCCACACGTTTATTTTCATTAAATAAATGAATTGCTCTTAAAATCGCACGATCTCCTACTTCTTTTCTTACTGCGACTAATTGGTTATAAAAATCTTTTTCATCCACTTCTCTTAAAAATTCTTTGCCAAAGAATTGAGCTACTTTTTTCATTTCATAAGGAACAGCTGCATAATCATCTGTTAAATCTGCATGAGACGCATGGACATCTACGATACATAAACTATGTTTAAATGAAGAAAATTCAACATCTACTTTTTCGACAACAGGTTTACTATTATCCTTAAAATCAATATGAATCAAACTTCCTACGGAACAAGCACTTTGATCCATTAAACCACATGGTTTTCCAAAGTATACATTTTCACTATATTGTCCCACTTGTCCAATCACGACAGGATCGACTTTCATTTCATTATAAAGGCCTGAAAGAATGGTTCCAATCATAACTTCAAAAGCTGCTGATGAAGATAACCCTGAGCCTTGTAAAACATCACTTGTCATATAGCCGTTAAATCCACCAATTTTGTAACCTAATTCTTTAAAACGAGCAAGAACGCCTCTCATTAGTCCTTCAGATGTTCCTACTTCATTTTCATTTTTCGATAAATCATCTAAAGAAATAGGTTTTAAATCATAATCATCTGATAAAACTTTAACGACATCATTTTTAGAAACAACCGCAATAATATCTAAATTGATAGCTGCCGCTAAAACTTCACCATTTTGATGATCCGTATGATTTCCGCTCACTTCACTTCTTCCTGGTGTACTATAGATTTCAATTTCTTGATCTCCATAAAGTGAAATAAATTTTTCAATAGCTTCTACATATCTTTGAGGTTGTTTTTCAATACGATTTTCATCAATATAGACTACTTTTAAAATATCATTATAACTTCCTTCTTGAATTTCTTTAATCACTAAACTTGCTTTTTTCATTATTTTTCTCCTACCATTTCTACAAATTTAATAAAAGCTTCTTTTCCTTCTTCATTCATTTTAAAGACACCTGCATCTTCTAATACATTAACGAATTTATGTGTTAATTCTTCTTTAAGTAATTGATCCACTGTATCTTCATTAAAATCATGACTCTTTAATTCATTATACCACGCTACATGTTTTTGCATATTTGAAATTTCTAAAATATTCTTATTTCCTAATAAACATTCTTTTAAAATTTCTAATTCATCTTTTAATCTTGCTGGTAATACCGCAAGTCCCATCACTTCAATTAAACCAATATTTTCTTTTTTAATATGATGTAAGTTTTGATGAGGATGGAAAATACCATCAGGATATTTTTCACTTGTTCGATTGTTTCTTAAAACAAGATCGATTTCATACACTCCATTTTTCTTTCTTACAATTGGAGTAATGGTATTATGTCTTGTTTTTTCACTATAAGCGATAATATCCAATTTTTCATTAGAATAATTGATCCATTTATTTAAAGTATCTAAGGCAAATCGAATCATTTGTTCATCATTTGTTGAACGTACACGAATGGTTGATAAAGGCCAATTTAAAACAGAAATTTGTAAATCAGGATATTTATCTAAAGAAATATCTTTAACAACCGTTGCTTCTTCTATTGGGAAGGTATAATGTCCTCCTTGGAAATGATCGTGTGTTAAAATAGATCCTCCTACAATTGGTAAATCTGCATTTGAACCTAACATATAATGTGGAAATTGTTTAACAAATGAAAATAATGATCTAAACGTATTTTCATTAATGACCATTGGTTGATGGTTTTCATTAAAAATAATGCAATGTTCATTATAATAAACATAAGGTGAATATTGCATGTAATAGCGATGTCCATTTAACGTTAATGGAATAATACGATGATTTTGTCTTGCGGGATGATTAAAATTCCCTGCAAAGCCCACATTTTCTTTACATAAAAGGCATTTGGGATAACCACTAGCCTTGATTGTCTTTGCCTTCATAATTTCTTTTGGATCTTTTTCTGGTTTAGATAAATTAATGGTAATTTCAATATCACCATATTTATAAAATTGTTTGAAACGAATATTTTTATCTGTTCTTGTTTTTCGAATATAATTCGATGCAATAGATAAATCATAGAAATACTTTGTTGCTTTTTTAGAATCTTCTTTATAATACTCTTTAAATGTTTGAATCACTTCACTTGGACGAGGCATTAAACAATTCATAATGCGTGTATCAAACAAATCTCGTTCTGTAATATTATTTTCAATGAAACCTTCTTGACAAGCATAATCTAACATTTCTTCTAAAATATCTGTCGCCACTTCTAATTCTTCACTCATTTCTTCTTTAGTAAAATGATCTAAATGAAATAAATCTAATAATAAGTTCACTGCATAAATTTCATCATCTTTACTAATTAAATGATGTTGTAAACCAAAATAAATAAGTCGATTAATTTGATGATTCATTTTCTATCCCCCATTCTTTCTCAATCTCATTTTATCACTTTAGTAAACTTTATCAATATATTTTACTAAATATTAGTTAATAAAATGTATTTTTAGTAAAAAAGATAATACTTCCGTATTACCTTTCAATTATTTCTTTATCATTTTTAATCATTTCACTTTGATTTTTATAAGAAGGAAGATACCGAAACACTATAAATTCTACAACCTCATCTGTTTGATTTTCAAAAGTATGAATATCTTTATCAACAGAAAGCAAATCCCGCTGTTTTAATTTTAATGATTGTTCCTTATTTGTTTCATCTAAATAACGATAAACAAGCTCTCCTTTTAAAATAAAAATATTTTCTGAAATACGATGATGTCTATGCCATTCTTGCAATGCACGAGGATTAATTTTATTATAATGAATTTCAGCATCATTTAATAAATAATAGTCCACCTTTGTGCCGTTTGTTTTATCTACATGAATTGCCTGATCTTTCCTAATTAATTTCATACAATTATTCTCTCGCAAATGAATTTACATATAAAGCCTTTAATTCTTCATCATCCATTTCATCAACTTCTAAATAAAAATGTTTGATCCCTACTGCATCATAATAACCTATCACACGATCTTTCATCTCTTCTTTACTGACTTCTTTTTTTACACCATTAATTGTTACTTCCATAATCATTCTCTCCTTTTCTCTATTCTATCAAAAAAATGGACTCTTCGTCCATTTTTACGACAATTATTTCTGTTTCATAAATTATTAAATCATCCATAACTTTCCTCCATAGCTCTACTCTAACAAAAAGAAAATATTAAAGATGTTTTTATCTTTAGTTAAACCACAAATAAACGTATTTAAATATGATTTGTATCTTGAATAATTTTTCCATCTTCAATCGTAATAACACGATCAGCAATAGAGGCAATTTCTTGATCATGAGTTACTAAAATAACCGTTTCATGATATTTTCTTTGGGCTATTTTTAATAAATCAACAACTTCTTTAGAACTTTTAGCATCGAGGTTTCCCGTAGGTTCATCCGCGAAAATAATCGCTGGTTTACTTGCAAGGGCTCTTGCAAGGGCAACTCTTTGTTGTTGTCCTCCTGAAAGTTCATAAATAAAAGAATTCTTCTTTTCTTCTAGACCTAATAGATTAATAATTTCATTTAAATAATCATCATCAATCTCGCCATCATCTAAATGAATTGGTAAAACTATATTCTCTAAAACATTTTGTGTAGAAATAAGATTAAAGAATTGAAAGACAAAACCCATTCTTCTTCGTCTAAAACGCGTTAAAGTATGATCATTCATTTCATAAAGAGACTTTCCTTCTAAATAAACTTCTCCTTTTGTTGGTTTTACTAAACCTGCCAAGATATGAAGAAGTGTACTTTTTCCACTTCCACTTCTTCCAACAATAGCTACAAAAGAGCCTTCTTCTATTTGTAAATCAATATGATTAGTTGCATAAATTTTATTATCTTCATAACCATATGTTTTAACAATATCTTTTGCTTCTAAAATAACATTCATATTAGTCATCTTCCTTTCTTATTTCTTCATTTTGATGTGCTTTTAAAACAATTAATAAAGGAATATTATAAACACATAAATAAACTAGAAAAATAATCCCTACTAAAAGTATTAATTGCGCTATTGGAAAATAATGATCGATACTTCCTCTTAATAAAATCAGCTCATAAAAACCACAAGGAATAAGTGTATATAAAAACATTTTTATTTATTTCCATACTTGTTTTATTTTAATTTCCCGATAACTTAAACCTATAATATGGTACATAAGATAATCTTGATAATTATTTTCAATATGATTGTAATTTAAAAACATCATTAAAATAAAACCTACAGCTAATGCAAGTATTAAAAGATGTTTAGGAATATTTAATGTAGAAAACAAACTTACTGAAAGTTCATCACTTGTTACCATTTCATAAACTCTTGCTTTATAATGTTTTTTCATGAACTCTTCTACTTTTATAACATCTTTTATTGGATACCAATGATATCCTGAATAATATTCATCACTTGTATTGAATCGTTTTAAATCATCTTCAAGCATATAAATCATTGAATCATTATAATATTCATTTTCATTGATTCCAACAATGGTATATTCCTCACCTGCAATTATCACTTTTTCATTGAGTTTTACTTCATCAAGAGCAATCTCATAATTGTCATCTCCTAAATAATTTTCTTGATCATCATGAAAAGATGTTAAACTTTCTACTTGATATTTTTTCCCTTTAAAAATTACTTGATTCGCTTCAACTTTAAGATTTGGATACCGTTCTTTTGAAAGAATAACATGATTAAAATGATTGCCCACGACAATTTCATGACTTTTTTGGGGAAATCTTCCTTTTAAATCATCTTTATTACTTTGATAATAATAAAGTTGGCAAAGTTCATAAACAGATTGAGGAATTTCTCGATAGGTCATAGTTATTCCTTCATCAATATAATGATGATTAATAATAATGTCATTTTGAGAAAATTCTTTTAAAAATAAATTTGCTTCTTTTTGAGTTACCTTAATAAGTTCTACTTGACTTTGTTCATTTCGATCTTTTGTTTGAATAGGATGTCCTTGATAGAAATAAACAAGCCCATATAAAGAAAGTATTAAAACAAATACATAAAAACAGATATTCATTCTTTTATTTGCCCATAACTCTCTCGTACTTAAGGAAGCAAGTGTTTGTTTTTTTAATTTTTTATATCTTACTTGAATATAATTAAACTTTTTACTATCAAAAGTACCTGCCAAAGCATTCTGAGAGCTTGAATAAATGGGAATGAGAACCGTTATAAAAATACAACTCATCAATACCAATACTAAAAATAATATTTCTTTAAATGAAATTTGATAAATAAATGTATGATAAGTTTTACTTTGAAGATAGAGATAACCTAAAGATACACATACACCTATTAACAATCCTATTAAAATAGAAAGAAAAGAAATCAGCATGTTTTCTTGCATGACCATCATCATTAATTGATTTGTTGTCATTCCTATTCCTCGATAAAGAGCCATTTCTTTCATTCTCTTTTTTAGGGAAGTAGAAGTTAAAGCGAATAAAACAAAAAGTGTAATTATAATAAATTCAAACGTTTGTTGGAGCTGATTGGTTGCTTTTTCTACTTGATTATGAATTTCATTTTGATCATAACCATAAGGATTATAATCATAATGAATTTCTATTTCTTGATAGTTATTTCCATCATTAAATTGAATATAATGATTATCTGATAAAACAGACATATTCGAATAATAATCTTTTGTTTGATACGTCTCTAAGTTTGTATAAATATCAGGTAAGTTTTTATTGGCGGTTTGTATAATACCAACAATCGTATAATTTTTTCCTTCTATTTCTATTTGATCATAAAGTTTATACTTTTTAGAAACTTTTTGATTGATTAAAATTTCTTGATCATTTTGTATTTTTCTTCCTTTAATAATTTTTACTCGACACAATGAATAAATATTCTTTTCAATATGACCTACTTGGTAATTATCATATTTTCCTTGAAAATCTACATAACCATATTTAATAATATCTTTAAAATAGTCTTTGCTGTAGATTTCAATTCCTTTTTGAGTTTGTTCATCAATATTTTCTATTCGTGTATACCAAGAACCATAGGTCGAAATATGATAATTCTTTTTCATTTGATACAGATTATCAACAATTAAAAGAACGATTAAAACAATAAGATAATGCTTTTTATACTTTTGAATATTTCTTTTTGCGAGCATATTGATCGTATGTGACATATTCTTTCCTCCTCTAACTTTATCTTATAGTTCAATCGTGAAAACTAAGTGAAATTAGATTTTTTTCTTCATTTTCATTTGAGGAAGTACAATTTCAAAGCAAGCACCTTGTTGATTATAGGCTTTTATAAAACCATGATGGGCCTCTATTATTTCTTTAGCTATATAAAGTCCTAATCCTGTGCCTTTTGAATTTTCCCCTCGATAAAATCTTTGAAATAAAAAAGGAAGATCTTTTTTCTTAAAACCATTTCCTTGATCTTGAATCATCATTTTCAAAGTTGTTTCATTTTCATAAACAAAAATAGAAAGTGGTGTAGAATTTTTTTCTAAACAATTCTTAATAATATTTTCTAATGCTTCTATAAACCATTTTTCATCACATAATACTTTTATATTTTTATTTAAATGAATTTGCGGATTTAGGTAGTCTAGATCTTCTTCTATTTCATCAATAAGCATTTCTAAATCATATTCTTTAAAACAATATTGGATATTATGAGAGTCTAATAGGGCGATGGTTTGTAAGTCATTGACTAAAAGTTGTATTCGCTTTATTTGATGTTCTATTGCATAGAGTTTTTCATTTTGGTTTTCTTCAAGTAAAAGCTCTGTTTGTATACGAATAGAGGTAATCGGTGTTTTTAATTGATGAGAGATATCTTCAATATAGTCTTTTAATTTGAGTTGTTCTTTTTTAACAGCTTTTAATGATTGATGATATCTTTTATTAAGCACATATAATTTATTAGATAATAGACTTTCTTTAGATTCACCATCAATAATCGAAAAATCTTTTTGTTCAATAATAGCATCACAACATTGTATTAAATAATTCATTTGTTTCTTTTTATTTTTTTGTTCCAAAAAATAAAAAACAATACTTGTAATAATAAATACATTAAAAATATTACTTACCAAAAAAGAATAGATTTCTACAACAATCATTAATACAATTGAAATAATCAAGCAAACATGATTATTCTTTTCTTTTTTTATATCTTCCATCGATACCCTACACCCCTTAATGTTTCAATATATTTTCGATTTTGATATTCTCCTAATGTTTGTCTTAGTCTTTTTAAATGAGCTGTTAACGTATTATCTTCCACTACATGCCCAGTTATATCTTCAATCAACATTAATAAATAATCTCTGGTAAGCACCCTTCCATGTCCTTCTACCAGAGCCATTAATAAGGCAAAAGTAATCGTACTCAATTCTAATTCCTTATTATCTTTAAAAACTCTATGTTTTAACGTATCAATAATTAAATCATCTATATAGTAAACCCCTTGTTGCTTTGTAACTTTTCTAAGGTTACATTCAATTCTGGCACAAAGTTCTTTAATACCAAAAGGCTTACATACATAATCATCGCCACCTTCGTTTAATCCCCTTACAATTGTTTCTTCATCATTTAAACAACTTAAAAAAATAATTGGTATCTCATATTTTTCTTTAATCTCTTTACATAAATCAATTCCATTACCATCAGGAAGTTGGATATCTAAAAGAATTAAATCAACATATTCATTGACTTTTTTTAAAGTTTCTTTTTTAGATTCAGCAATCTCTATAAAATATCCTTTCTTCTCTAACATTTCTTTTAGAGAAGATGCAATACTTTGATCATCTTCTACAATTAATATTTTTTTCATAACTATCACCGCTTTTATCGTATCATGATTAAATGAAAAAAAGATGAAAGTACAAACTTTCATCTTCCTAAAATATAAATTTTTCGATTTTTAATATAAATAAGTAAATGAACTAAAAAACATATACAAACAACTTTCATTGCTGGTGAAACGATCAACATCGGAATAATAAAACATCTATATAATGCCAAATCCATAAAAATAATTCCAAACAATAAACCTGTATTTTTCTTTAAATCAATGATTTTATGTTGTCCTATTTTATAAAGAAGAAATAAAACATAAAGAATACCTACTATAAAAATCATACAATAAGCTATTTGAAAAACATTATCAAAGATAGGCATTTTCTTTATCATTTCACTTATAGAGATGGCATGGCCATTCAAATAGAGTGAACTTATTGTATAAATAAATTCAAAAATATAAATTA
>ENA-OOYX01001073-OOYX01001073.1-human-gut-metagenome-genome-assembly--contig:-NODE-1073-length-12999-cov-4.523640_pt1 | contig 12999 bp, 9 predicted proteins | sample MGYA00241182_ERZ501387 | MGnify/ENA primary metagenome ERZ501387 (study PRJEB25962, sample SAMEA2042740) | human gut metagenome | biome: human gut; feature: human-associated habitat; material: faeces...
TTCGCTACCTTAGGACCGTTATAGTTACGGCCGCCGTTTACTGGGGCTTCAGTTCAGGGCTTCACTTGCGTTAACCCCTCCCCTTAACCTTCCAGCACCGGGCAGGCGTCACCCCCTATACTTCGCCTTGCGGCTTAGCAGAGAGCTGTGTTTTTGGTAAACAGTCGCTTGGGCCGTTTCACTGCGGCTCATATCTCTATGAGCACTCCTTCTCCCTAAGTTACGGAGTCATTTTGCAGAGTTCCTTAGCTATAGTTCTCTCGCTCACCTTAGGATTCTCTCCTCACCCATGTGTGTCCATTTTCGGTACGGGCCATATATACTTAACGTTAGAAACTTTTCTTGGAAGTTCCTCCACTGCCTTCCGTACTCGCCGTAGCTTTCCGTACGCTTCACGCCTTCTCGTTTCGGATGGTGGATTTGCCTGCCATCCCGATATCTCGCTTGCACCAGCTCTTCCAGCCGCTGGCTGCAGCTTCCTCTCTCCGTCATTCCTTCACATATATACGGGTACAGGAATCTCTACCTGTTGTCCATCGACTACGCCTTTCGGCCTCGCCTTAGGTCCCGACTTACCCAGAGCGGACGAACCTTCCTCTGGAAACCTTGGGTTTTCGGTGCGTGGGATTCTCACCCACGTTCCGCTACTCACACCGGCATTCTCTCTTCCATGATCTCCACACGTCCTTTCGGTCGTACTTCTCCGTTCATGGAACGCTCCCCTACCATCCCTTGGGATCCATAGCTTCGGTAGTATGCTTAGCCCCGGTAAATTATCGGCGCAGAGTCATTCGACTAGTGAGCTGTTACGCACTCTTTAAAGGATGGCTGCTTCTGAGCCAACCTCCTAGTTGTCTGTACATCTCCACATCCTTTTCCACTTAGCATACATTTTGGGACCTTAGCTGATGGTCTGGGCTGTTTCCCTCTTGACAACGGACCTTATCACCCGCTGTCTGACTGCCGAGCATGTTATCGTGACATTCGCAGTTTGATTATGCTCAGTACCCCGAGATGGGGCCATCACATATTCAGTGCTCTACCTTCACGCAACTTACCTCGACGCTAGCCCTAAAGCTATTTCGGGGAGAACCAGCTATCTCCGGGTTCGATTGGAATTTCACCCCTAGCCACAACTCATCCGCCAACGTTTCAACGGGGGTCGGTTCGGTCCTCCATCGGGTTTTACCCCAACTTCAACCTGGTCATGGCTAGATCACCCGGTTTCGGGTCTACTGCATGCAACTCTCGCCCTCTTAAGACTCGCTTTCGCTTCGGCTCCGCATATCCTGCTTAACCTCGCTCCATACAGTAACTCGCCGGTTCATTCTACAAAAGGCACGCCATCACCCTTTAACGGGCTCTGACTTCTTGTAGGCATATGGTTTCAGGTTCTCTTTCACTCCCCTCCCGGGGTTCTTTTCACCTTTCCCTCACGGTACTGGTTCACTATCGGTCACTCTCTCGTATTTAGCCTTGCCGGATGGTCCCGGCTGATTCAGACAGGATTTCTCGTGTCCCGCCCTACTCAGGTGTCATCTCTCTCCAGTCTCTCATTTCGAGTACGGGGCTCTCACCCTCTCTCGCTCACCTTCCCATGTGATTCCTCTATGATCCTCTGTCAGATTCCTCGATGATCCTACTACCCCGATCCTAAAATCGGTTTGGGCTCTTTCCCTTTCGCTCGCCGCTACTCAGAAAATCATTCTTATTTTCTCTTCCTGCAGGTACTTAGATGTTTCAGTTCCCTGCGTCTCGCCTCATCATGTCTATGTATTCGACATGTGATACACGGATATGACTCCGTGTGGGTTCCCCCATTCGGATATCGACGGCTCTTCACGTGCTTACCGCTCACCGTCGCATTTCGCTGTTTGCTGCGTCCTTCTTCGCCGGAGTGTGCCTAGGCATTCCCCATACGCCCTTTCTTGCTTTACCTTCTAGGTTTGCTTGCTTGAACTTTTTTTCGTTTACACTTGCTGTAAAATCTTAGTTACTTTCGACTTTTCGTACTAGACCTTTTCTTTTATGTCTAATCTCTTCTTTATCGTTTTCGCAATTTTTTTTACTACTATCCAGTTTTCAATGTCCTCTTGAATGTCTAGGACATTCAAAACCAAACAAGAAAGCACAACTTTCTCTCCCTAGAAAGGAGGTGATCCATCCCCACGTTCCCGTAGGGATACCTTGTTACGACTTCACCCCAATCATCAGTCCCACCTTAGACAGCTCCTTCCTTGCGGTTAGGCCACCGGCTTCGGGTGTTACCGACTCTCATGGTGTGACGGGCGGTGTGTACAAGGCCCGAGAACGTATTCACCGCGACATGCTGATTCGCGATTACTAGCGATTCCATCTTCGTGCAGTCGAGTTGCAGACTGCAGTCCGAACTGAGAACAGTTTTATGGGTTTCGCTCCACCTCGCGGCTTCGCTTCCCTCTGCTCTGTCCATTGTAGCACGTGTGTAGCCCAGGTCATAAGGGGCATGATGATTTGACGTCATCCCCGCCTTCCTCCGGCTTGTCACCGGCAGTCTCGCCAGAGTCCCCAACTTAATGCTGGCAACTGGCAACAGGGGTTGCGCTCGTTGCGGGACTTAACCCAACATCTCACGACACGAGCTGACGACAACCATGCACCACCTGTCTTCTCTATAGCTATCTCTCCATCTCTGGAGCCTTTAGATCGATGTCAAGACCTGGTAAGGTTCTTCGCGTTGCTTCGAATTAAACCACATGCTCCACCGCTTGTGCGGGCCCCCGTCAATTCCTTTGAGTTTCATTCTTGCGAACGTACTACTCAGGCGGAGTACTTATTGCGTTAACTGCAGCACTGAGATTTGACTCCCAACACTTAGTACTCATCGTTTACGGCGTGGACTACTAGGGTATCTAATCCTATTTGCTCCCCACGCTTTCGGGACTGAGCGTCAGTTATGCGCCAGATCGTCGCCTTCGCCACTGGTGTTCCTCCATATATCTACGCATTTCACCGCTACACATGGAATTCCACGATCCTCTCACACACTCTAGCTCTACGGTTTCCATGGCTTACCGAAGTTAAGCTTCGATCTTTCACCACAGACCCTTAGTGCCGCCTGCTCCCTCTTTACGCCCAATAATTCCGGATAACGCTCGCCACCTACGTATTACCGCGGCTGCTGGCACGTAGTTAGCCGTGGCTTTCTTATAGAGTACCGTCACTTGGATATCATTCCCTATATCCACCGTTCTTCCTCTATGACAGAAGTTTACATAACGAATTACTTCTTCCTTCACGCGGCGTTGCTCGGTCAGGGTTTCCCCCATTGCCGAAAATTCCCTACTGCTGCCTCCCGTAGGAGTCTGGGCCGTGTCTCAGTCCCAGTGTGGCCGGTCACCCTCTCAGGTCGGCTACGCATCGTCGCCTTGGTAGGCCGTTACCCTACCAACCAGCTAATGCGCCATAAGTCCATCATCTACCAGTCCCGTAGCACTTTTCATATAGAGTTCATGCGATCTCTACACCTATGCGGTCTTAGCTGACGTTTCCATCAGTTATCCCCCTGTAGATGCCAGGTTACTTATGTATTACTCACCCGTTCGCCACTCTTCACCGAAGTGAAGCGTTCGACTTGCATGTATTAGGCACGCCGCCAGCGTTCATCCTGAGCCAGGATCAAACTCTCCATTGTCTTATTTCTTTCAGACAACTTTGGTCTGTTTAGCTCTTTTTTATTTCTTAAACTTAATTGACGTTGTGTTTTATTCTTTCCTGTTCAGTTTTCAATGTCCTCTCACTTGACTCTCTCGTCGAGTGCCCATTTATATTACCATCCCCTCTCCCTTTTGTAAAGCTTTTTCTTGTCCTTTTTTTTATTTTTTTAAATTATTGTTTATATAAGCCATTTTTTCATTCTATAATCATTACTTTTTTATAATTGTTTAAATGAATGCGACATTTTTTACATAATTCACATACATAATGGATGCGGAGGTAAAGATTATGCATAAATTAAAAAAATTAATTTTACTAATATTATCTATTTCTACAGCTCCACTCTATCTCATGTTTTCTAACTCTACAGAAATAGAAGCTTCAAGTAATGATAATAATTCAATAAATTACTTAAAATTAAAAAATAAAAGTACATCCCTTTCTACTATTTATAGTGAAAAATATCAAACTCGTATACATAATCAAATTAATAAACAAAAGAAATTAAATAATTATACTTTTCAACATCCTTTATTAATAAGGAATCCATATGGAACAAATACAACAGCTGTTTATATGTATTTTAAAACCACAGAAGAATTACAAGCAAGTTACACAATTCATTGTGATAATTACGCTGATTTTTCACAAACTTTGAATACTAATACATTAAGCGGTTATACAACAGAACATGAATATCTCTTAATTGGAGCAATTCCTAATCAAACAAATACGATTACAGTTACTCTAACAAATAAACAAGGTAAAGTTGTTGATACCTTATCATGGTCATATAATGCCCCTTCATTACAAGGCGGTGATCAATATCTTACAGTAGAATGCGATGATTCAAATACATCATCCTTATCTAACGGTCTTTATACTGTTCTTGGAAACGATGTTACTGAAGATAGTGAAGAACAAGCTTATATGAGACTTTATGATAATTACGGCATCATTCGTAGTGAAATTCCTATAGTTTCTTATAGAAGTCACCGTATTCTTTTTGAAAACAACACCATGTACTTTAGTATTTCTAATACAAAAATAGTTGGTATGGAACAAACTGGTTATGTTTCTAAAATTTATGATACAGGTAATTATAAATTACATCATGATTACATCTTTGATAGCAACAATAATATTCTTGTTCTTGCAAGTGAAAAAGAGGCAAAAACAAGTGAAGATAAAATTATTATGATTGAAAAAGATTCTGGTAACATAACAGAACTTGTAGATCTTATTGATTTATTACCTGATTATTATTCAACAACTTCATTACCTGATGGTGCAGAAGATCTTGATTGGATGCATATCAATTCACTGGCTCTTGTTGATAAAACAAGTTTAATTATTAGTTCAAGAGAAACATCCACAATTATTAAACTAGATAATATCTATTCAAATCCAACAATTGATTACATGATTGGTTCTGATAACTTTTGGCAAGAAAGTGGATATGATTCCTTACTCTTAAATAAAACAAATGATTTTTCAATGCAAGCTGGTCAACATAGTGTCACTTATGTAGATGATAACTCCCTACCTCAAGGTCAATATTATCTCTATCTTTATAATAATAACCTTGCGGTAAGTACAACACGACCTGATTATGATTGGAAAAGTGATTCAAATTACTCAAATGCTTACTACAACTTAAAGAAAGGAACATCTTATTACTATAAATATTTAGTAGATGAAAATAATCGTACTGTTGAACTTGTAAATAGTATTCCTGTTGCTTATTCAGGATATGTAAGTAGTGTTCAAGAATTAGATGGAAATGTAATTATCGATAGTGGTATCGCAATGTCTTGGAGTGAATACAGTCAGGATGGAACTTTATTAAGAACGTTTAAAACAACTGGTGGTAAATTTGTTTATCGCGTCTTTAAATATGATTATCTAGATTATTGGTTTCAATAATTAAAAAGGTGTAGTTTGTGCTACGCCTTTTATATTCCATTTTTATAAAGAATATATTGTACAAGATTTAAAAAGAATACTTGTAACTCATTCATACTTTTATCAAAGCTTTCTTGATTTATATTGTAGTTAAAATAAAGATGATTATCTTTAGGAGCAACTCCTATAAACCCAATTTTAGGCTTTATTTTCACATCTAAATAGTTAGCATTTTGATAAAAAACAGATCTATTTGTACAAAAATCATCATATGTTTCATGTAAACTTACAATAATAACCAAATCATCTTCTTTCAAGTGAAACTGATCAATAATTTCTTCTTCACTTCCAAGATAAACCGGTATCTCACAAGGATATCCTAAATATGTCAACGCTTTTTGACATAGTAACAATGCAAACCTATTTCCATCGCCTAATATAACAATTCTTTTACATACCATGATTTTTTTAAAAATTTGTGTTTGTATGTGAGGAAAATTATTTTTAATAACCTTTTTCATCTTTTTCATATCTACTTCCGCATGCATATATTCTTCGTACATAACATTTTTAAAATAAGAAAACTTATTAATATTAATATTTTTTAAATATCTGACCATCGAAGTCTTAGACACACCCACTTCTTCTATAAATCTATTTAATGTATAATCCTTAATATTACCTTTTAATTCCATTATTTTTTTACTAATTAAATATTCCACACTCTCTTTTGAACTACTATTTTGTATCATCATTATTTTTCCTATAATCATATTTTCATTCCTTTATATATAATTCATAGTATCTCGTTTTAATTAAATCAAATAGAAATAAAAAAACATAATGCATTTCATAATAATCATTATCCGTATCCATAGAAAAGCTGAAATCAATATATTCACTATTTATTTGAGATTTACTAAAAAGTATCTTTGTATTCTTTGTATCTAAAACAACTTCTTGAAATTTTGCATCACAACAGCCTAATAATCTTCCTGTTGCTGTAAAGAGACCAATAAGATCATTATTTTTTGGTACTAAAATTTTCCCATTATTTACTGAACTTAACAAAACCGTTTTATCAAATATTTTCATATCTACTTGAAAATCAAACAATAAATTTAAAAGTGTTGGTGACCCATAAGCTATAAATCTTTCATGTTCATTTATTTGTTTACAAATTTTATCTATTTCATCCATATTAATTAGATGATGTCTTAATTGACTCATAATTTGAATAATTTTATTTTTTTCAAAACTTTCATATCTATCTCTGATTTGTTTTAGTCTTACTATTCTTTCAAAAATAACCTCATCTTTAAACGCTGTATAATTTTTATATCCCAGTTGATTAAGATATGTTTTAAATTTAAGTTTTGATATATTTAAAATTGTTAAAATGTCTTCTAATGTATAGGTTGGTATTTTATTATAGTGTTCAAATATTTTTCTAGATATATATGTATCAATATTATCAAATTCTATATTATTAGATGCTTTTAAAATATATTCTATTTTTAAATTTGTTTTGCTCACAATAAACACCCTCCTACAACAAAAATATTATAATATAAAAAGCGGAAAAATTGAAACCATTTTCCGCCTTACTTAATTATTATCTAATTACCTTTTTAGTAGCTGTATAGGCACCTACTGCTAACAACATGATAATAGCATATGAACCAATCATTGTATTATCTCCAGTTTTAACACTTTGTTCAACTTTATTATTAACTGTTGATTCCTTTTTATCATCTACTTTTTCTTCTGATTTTGACACTGTTTCCACTTTAGATTGTTTGAACAACCAATTCATTGGACTACCATCAGTATTATCATTAAGAACTTTTACCCATGACCAATGCAATAATGTACCTCCCATACCATTGCTGATTCCTACAGCTTTCATTTCATCATCTGACCATATAGATAATTTATTATTTTTATCTCCCATATTTTCCATAGCTCTGTACATAGCTTTTGAACTATCTACATTGCATGTTGGATCATTTTCAGCATGCGTATAATAAATTGGAACATCTAATAATTTTTGAGTATCAATTTTTTTAGAAACCATCGATTGTGTACTTTCATCCCAAGTACATACATTTCCTTGGAATGCTTCTTCAAAATTCGAAACAATTGTATCAAAAGGATCTTTTTCTCTACCTAATGCTGCAAATGTTTGATTATGTACAGGAACAATTGGATCCATTGAGCAACAAGCTATAGCTCCAGCAAATATTTCAGGATATTGCATTAAAAATCTCATTGTTGCTCCTCCTCCACTAGAAGCACCTGCAACATATACTTGATTTTTATTCACATTTCCATCATTAATTAGATTTTTAATCAATTGTGCTTGTAATGCATTGTTTTGGTCAATTAATTTTTTCTTATCTTCATTTTCTGCAGCACCATAGCTATAATTTTCATTTCCAACTTGCATTTCTAATACTGCAACATCATAACCAGCATCTACCCAACCAGTTAATCCTTTATTCGCTACAAGAGTATCTTCTAAATTACCATTGTATTCTCCACCACCATGATTCCATACAACAAGTGGTACATTTTTCTTAACTGATCCATCCGCATTTTTTGGTAAATACAACGCATATTCACGTGTTAATCCAGCATAAGTAAATGTCTTTCTTTCTGTATCATCTAAAACTTTAGTTTTAACTGTTGTTACATCACTTGCCTTAAAAGATAATGCATCATTAGTTAAACATTTAACTTCCCAATCCAATCTTTGAAATGACCAATCTGTTTTATAGATTCCAGCATAACAAAATGGATTCACTGTCATTTCTAACTTATTTCCTGATACACTTAATTCAATCCCATCATCTTGATAAGCTTCTGCCCAAGATCCTGTATTTACATCAAATGGAACAGTGCTTGAATTATTAATAATATCAAAATCTGCTGCTGTTAAATTTTGTATAATACTTTCATCGCTTACCTCAATTTCAAATGAAGACACTTCTCTTTGTCCATCTCCAACTTGTGTGTTTGCAACAATAGAACTAACTGTTGGACTAGTAGCATAAACAGGCATACAAAGCATCGATAACGATAACGCTGCGCCTAAGGATGCTGCTATTATTTTTTTACTTTTCATATTCTTTTCCTCCCTTTCGCACTTTCATACTATCACCTCCGCTCACTGTAAGCGATTACAATATTATATCTATTGTTTCTTGTTTTTTTACTACATATTAATATTTTGTGTTTGGTATTTTTTTATGGTACTTTTTAAATCCTATTTTTACTATTATTTTTAGTTATAGCAGATTGCTATTTAGGTATTGTACTTTTATAATATTATTGATTAAAGTAAACTTTTTTGGGGGGGAGATTTATCATGAAAAAAACACTCTATTTAATGAGACATGGACAGACTTTGTTCAATCTACAACATAAAATACAAGGTTGGTGTGATGCACCTCTTACACCTTTAGGAATTAAACAAGCACAAATGGCAAAAGAATACTTTACAAATATTACTCTTGATCACGCTTATGCTTCTACTTCTGAAAGAGCATCGGATACTTTAGAAATCATTACAGATATGCCTTATACAAGATTAAAAGGTTTAAAAGAATGGAATTTTGGTGCTTTCGAAGGAAAAGATGAATGTTTAAATCCTAAACTACCTTATGGGGATTTCTTTAAACAATTCGGTGGTGAAGGTGAACTTGAACTTAGAGAACGTATGAATAAAACATTAACTGAAATCATGAGTAAGAATGATCATCAAGTTGTTTTAGCCGTTTCTCACGGTGCAGCTTGCGCCCAATTCTATCGTGCATGGGAAGAACATGCTAAAGTAAAGAAAACAGAAAGATTTTATAATTGTTGTATTCAAAAATATGAATATGAAAATGGCATCTTTACTCTTGTTGAAATTTTTAATCGTAATATTACAGAATAGGAGAGAAATATGAATTCGATAAAACGTAAATCATTTAATGCAAATGTTGATTTAATTCATGGACCTATCTTTAAATCATTGATCATCTTTGCATTACCACTATTTATATCAAATATCTTCCAACAACTTTATAATACTGTTGATACCATGATTGTTGGAAACTTTTTAGGAGACGCTTCTTTAGCAGCCATTGGATCATGTACTTCCATTTATGACTTGCTTGTAGGTTTTGCCTTAGGGATTGGAAATGGTCTTGCTATTGTTACTGCAAGAAGTTTTGGCTCTAAAGATGAAAAATTATTGAAGAAATCAGTTGCTAGTTCTTTAGTCATTGGTATTGTTGTTTCAATTGGACTAACACTTATTGGTTTAATTTTCTTACAACCACTTCTTCATTTATTAAATACGCCTGCAAACATTATCGATGAAGCTTATAGTTATATTTTCTTTATTGTTTTATTTATTATTGTTATGTTTGCTTATAACTTATGTGCTGGATTAATGAGAGCCATTGGTAATAGTGTTATGCCTCTCGTTTTCTTAGTTGTTTCATCTGTTTTAAATATTATTTTAGATTTAGTTTTTATTACTCAATTAAATATGGGAGTTCAAGGAGCTGCAGTCGCAACTGTTATTTCTCAAGGAACTTCCGTTATTTTGTGTATCATTTATATGTTTAAAAAGACACCTTTGTTACTTCCTAAAAAAGAACATTTTGAAGTTGATAAAGATCTTTATAAAGAATTATTAGGACAAGGGTTCTCAATGGGATTTATGAGTTGTATTGTTTCTGCTGGTTCTGTCATCTTACAATATGGTATTAATAACTTAGGTTATTTAATTATTGCTGGACATACTGCTGCAAGAAAACTTTATATGTTCTTTAATATGCCTTTTACAGCGATGGCTCTTGCTATTTCAACTTTTATTTCTCAAAACAAAGGAGCAAATCAAAAAGACAGAATTAAAAAAGCACTTCGTTATGCTTATATCTATGACATTATTGGTGCAGCTATTGTAACTTGTATTATCTTATTATTTGGTTCTTCTTTAGTGAAATTAATATCTGGTTCAAGTAAAGAAGTTGTTTTACATAATGGGACACTTTATCTTACAATTGTTGGTCCTTTCTATGCCGTGCTTGGAATATTGATGCAAACACGTTATGCACTTCAAGGAATTGGTCAAAAACTTCTTCCTTTAATTTCAAGTGTAATTGAATTCTTTGGAAAGATTATCTTTGTTATCTTCTTAATTCCACGTTTTCAATATATGGCTGTTATCTTCTGTGAACCAGTTATCTGGTGTGTAATGACAGTTCAACTTGTTTATTCTTTCTATCATAATCCTTATATTAAAAATAATTAAAAAAATTGGACGGTGCCAAAGCATCGTCCTTTTATTATATTAAATTTCTTCACCATTAGATTCACAAACTTTTTTATACCAATAGAATGAATCTTTTTTATAACGATCTAATGTTTTTAAATCAAATTCATCTCTATCAACATAAATAAATCCATAACGTTTAACCATACCTTCATGAGTAGAAATTAAATCAATTGCTGACCATGGGCAATATCCCATCATTTCTGCACCATCAGTAATCGCTAATTGAATTTGTTCAATATGTTTTCTTAAATATTCAATTCTGTATTGATCATGAACTTTTCCATCTTCAGTTAATTTATCATAAGCACCTAAACCATTTTCTGTAACAATCATTGGTAAACGATATCTTGAATACATTTCACGAATAGTTGCTCTAAAACCAAATGGATCAATTTCCCAACCAAAATCAGTATGAGGTAGATTTGGATTGGCAGCTCCTAGATAAACACCTTCTTCCATACGTGTTTTTTGTTGATCATGTCCAAATGTTTCTTCTTGGTTTTCATCACACCAAGCAACAGTTGCTGTTGAATAATAGTTGAAACCAATGAAATCTGGATGCCCATTTTTTAGAATTTCCATATCTCCTTCTTCGATATGAGGAGTTGCATTTCTTTTTTCCATAAAAGCCCATGCAAGATGATTATATTCTCCATAAACAGCCATATCTAAGTAAAGCCAGTTACGAATCGCATTTAAGTTTTGAGCAGCTAATTGATCTTCAGGCTTACAACTTGCTGGATAAGCAAGAGAAATATTTGGTGCTGGTCCAATTTTTCCACCTTCTACCATTTCATGGCATAAAGCCATTGCTTTTGCTTGTGCTACTAACATATGATGATTTTGTTGGTAAAGAGATTTATATTTTTCTGGTCCTGTAAGGGTTGTTGTTCCAATAATATCTCCTGATAAAATTAAAACGTTTTGTTCATTGATCGTAAGCCAGTATTTAACACGATCACCAAAATTTTCAAACATCACTTTAGCAAAATTAACAAACCAATCAATAGATTCTCGTTTTTCCCAGCCACCTCTTTCTTCTAAGGCTTGTGGCATATCGAAATGGAACATTGTCACTAATGGAATAATATTATATTTTAAACATTCATTAATAACATTATTATAGAAATCAATTCCTTCTTGATTTACTTCACCTGTTCCTTGAGGTAAAATTCTTGACCATGAAACAGAAAAACGATAGGTTTTTAATCCCATTTCCGCCATCAACGCGATATCTTCTTTGTAGCGATGATAATGGTCAACTGCAACATCTCCGGTTGTCGCTTTATATGTTTTTCCTGGAATCCTTACAAATTGATCCCAGTTTGTGATCCCTTTTCCATCTTCTCTCCAGCCGCCTTCAATCTGATAGGCAGCTGAAGCACTTCCCCACAAAAATCCTTCTGGAAATTTTGTAACTTTCATTTCTTCCATAAATGTTACGCTTCCTTTCTGCTACTGTACACTTAATAATTTACTTTCCTTTGTTACTACTTTATCTTCACATGCTTTAACTTTTGCAAATTGTTCTGTATTGGAAATAATGATCGGTGTTGTTACATCGTATCCATCTGCTTTAATCTTGTCAATATCAAATTCTAGTAAGATATCCCCTTTTTTCATTGTATCTCCAGATTTTTTCTTTGGAGTAAAATGTTTTCCTTTTAAATTTACTGTATCGATTCCTACATGTACCAAAAGTTCTACTCCATCTTCACTTACTAATCCTAATGCATGTCCTGTTTCAAAAACAGCATCTACTTTTCCGTCAAATGGTGCATAGACAACTCCTTTTTCAGGAATGATCGCTGCTCCTTTTCCTAAGATTTCTTGCGAAAATGTTGGATCTTTCACTTCTGTTAAAGGAATCACTTTCCCTTCAACTGGACTTGTAATGCTGATCTCATTATCTAATAACTGTGCATTAGATTCTTCTACAAAATCTAAATCATCATCTTCATCTACAATATCTTCAAAGCCAATAATCAGTGTTGCAACAAATGTAACAACTACTGTGACCAAAATTGTGAGTGCTGCAAATAATAATGTCTGTGGTTTTCCTTTTT
>ENA-OOYX01001074-OOYX01001074.1-human-gut-metagenome-genome-assembly--contig:-NODE-1074-length-12991-cov-2.265615_pt1 | contig 12991 bp, 9 predicted proteins | sample MGYA00241182_ERZ501387 | MGnify/ENA primary metagenome ERZ501387 (study PRJEB25962, sample SAMEA2042740) | human gut metagenome | biome: human gut; feature: human-associated habitat; material: faeces...
GAAATTCAATCATATTCTGTACGGCCGCGGAGAGCGCCAATCCGGAAAGAATATGATTGAATTTCATAGCTCTGTTTAGGTTTATTTTGCGTAAATGTTGAAGTCGCCGACGCCCATGTTGCTGCCGTACGATGCCGTGATACGGATGTACTTCATCTTCTGCGAACCGTAGAGCGCGACATAGGACGAGGGGACGTTTTTCAGCAGACTGCCGTCGGCGCTGGCCGCCGTGCCGAGTTCGGTGTAGTCTTCGCCGTTGAGACTGTATTCGATGGTTATGGCGTTGGGCTGGTAGTTCTGATACGATGCGTTGTCCGTGCGGGCCGTGATGCGGAGTCCCGTCATCTCGTACTCTTTGTTGAAGGTTATCGTAAACATGATGGGGCTTCCCCACGGACGCATGAAGGTGTCCGTGCTGTCGTCGATTACCTCCGGCCAGCTTCCGCTGTGGTAATCGCCGCCGGTGATGCTCCAGCCCGAACGGTCGGCCACGAGCGCGCCCGTGATGTCGGCCACGGTGAAGTTCTTGCGGAAAAGCTCTTCGGCCGGGATGATGACGAGGTAGACAACGCCGCGGCCGCTGCTGGTCACCGCGTCCTGCGCCGAGAGTTTCAGCGGCACGAGATAGCCCTTGGCATTGGTCAGGCCCGTCAGGTCGCCCGTGAGCGAGGCTTTGATCTGGCCGTCGGACTTGTTGTTGTTCGGGCCGATGGCGCAGGGATTGTTCTCCAGCAGCAGGTGTCCGTCGGGAAGTGCGGCGTAGGAGGTGCCGTTGGCCGAGTTGTAGGCCGCGATCAGCGAGTTGTCGGCCGTCGCCGATACCGAATATCCGCTTGCCGAAGATACCGTGCAGTAGACGTTGAACGCCGCGTTGAGTTGGTTGAACGAACCGCCCGGCGTGTGGGCTATGGCGCCCGTCAGCACGTTGTCGCTGCCGCACATGGCATAGACCGTGGGTTCGTCGCTCTCGATCTCATAGATGTTGAATTCGCTGACGTATTTGCTCCAGCTGCTTGAGAAACTGATGGTCAGGCGCAGATAGCGGGCTTCGAGGTAGTCGTAGAAGGCGATGTAGCGGTTGGAACCCGACGTCGCGTATTCGTTCGATGCGGGAGTGCCGGCCGTCAGGAAGGTCTGTCCGTCGGTGCTGTATTCGAACGAAACGGACGAGATGCCTGCGCTGTTGAGGTCGATGCCGGTCACCATGTGCGTCGATTTCATGTCGATGGTCACCACGTTGTCGTTCTGGCTGGTGAAGTTGGTCCGCGTCGAGGTGCTGCCGTCGAACAGGTTGGCGTAATCCGGGCAGTCGGCCGTCCACGCCGTGCGGCCTGCGGCGGGGAATCCGACCATGTCGTCTGCCGACGTGATGGGGCGGATCTTGTTGCGCTCGACCTTCACGGCCAGATAGACCACGCCGCGGCCGGCGCTGGTGCCTGCGCCCGAAGAGGAGAGTTTCAGCGGCGCGAGATAACCGTTGAGGTCGCTCAGCCGTGTCAGGTCGCCCTTGAGCGAAACCGTCACTTCGCCTTCGGATTTGTAAGCCCCGGCGGCGATCGTCAGCGGGTTGTTGTCCAGTTGCAGGTACTCGGCGGGCAGCGCTGCGTACGAAGTGCCGTGGGCCGTGTTGTAAGCGGCGACCAGCGAGTTGTCGGCTGCGACCGACACCGTGTAGCCGCTTGTCGAAGCTACCGTCGCATATGCGCTGAACGAAGCGTTCACGTCGCTGGTCGAACCGGTCTGCCGGTGCGTGATTTTACCCGTGATGAGGTTTTCCGTGCCGGTTACGGCATAGACGGTCGGATCTTCGCTGTCGATCTTGTAGATGTCGATTTCGGAGAGGGTTTTGCTCCAGCTGCTCGAAAAACCGACGGTCAGCCGCAGGTAGCGGGCTTCGATATGTCCGTGGAATGCGGCGTACATCCGGGAGCCGCCCGTCACGTATTCGCCCGCTACGGGAGTTCCGGCCTGCGAGAAGTTCTCGCCGTCGGCGCTGTATTCGATCGACACCGAGGGCACGGAGCCGTATCCCAGACAGAGTCCGGTCACCAGCTGCTGCTCCTTCATGTCGATATTGAGCACGTTGCCGTACTGTTCCGGAAAATCGACCGAAGTCGAAGTGCTGCCGTCGAACAGATTGGCATAATTGCCGCAGTCGGCCGTCCACGCGCTGCGGCCCGTGGCGGTGAAGCCGACCATGTCGTCGGTGGATTCGATGGCGCGGATGAGGTTGATCTCGGTCGCTACGGCCACATAGACCGCTCCCATGACTTCGCTGGCGTCGATGCCCTCGGCCTTGATGCGCAGCGGCGCCAAGTAGTTGCGTTCGGTCAGCAGCGAGAGGTCGCCCGTGAGCGTCACCTTGACCGAGTCGGCCGATGCCGTCGCGTTTTCAGGCACGGTCAGCGTCGTGTTTTCGAGCGTCAGGTACTCGGCGGGCAGCGCCGCATACGAGGTCTTGTGCTCGGCATTGTAGCTCTCGACCAGCGAAGCGTCGTAGACGAAGGTCGCCTTGACGCCCGCATGGCGCGTGGTGTTGCAGCAGACGGGGAATTCGGTGAAGAATTCGCCGGTCGAGCCGGTGGGCTTGTGTACGACCCGGATCGTGTAGAGGTTTTCCGTGCCGGTCTGGACGTAAACCAGTCCCGGAGTGCCGTCGATGGTCTTTTCGAAGTCTTCGAACTCCTGACACGCCGTGAGCGACGAGAACGCCGCTGCGGCCGCGAGTATGTATTTCGTGATATTTTTCATGGTTCAGGTTCTGTTTCAGGTTATTTCGTTACGGCAGGGTTCTGCAGCTGAATCGCGCGGCGCAGGTGGCCGTAGGGTATCTCCTTGTCGGCGCCCGAATCGGAAGTGTGGTAGTCGCGCAGGCAGAAGAATGCGCCGAAACCGCCCTTGAAATGGCCTTCCGGGGCCTTGGCCGCCGCCTGCGCCTCCATGCCGCCGCCGGTCTGCCAATAGGCGCCGATGTTCTCCGTGAATACCTGCTTCTCATAGGGGAACGTCGAGGTGAAGGAGACGCTGCTGCTGCCGTAGTTCTGTTTCACATAGTAGTCGAGGTAAGGCTCTGTCTCTGCGGGCGGGGTATGTCCGTCCACGATCAGCAGTTTTTCGGGGTTGGGCGACATCGGGCCGATGAACTGGCCGAGATACTGCACGAACAGGGTCATGCGATCGCCGTAGATTCCGTAGTTGCGTTCGTCCGAGGATTCCGGCTCGTAGTCGAGATCCAACCCGTCGATGCCGTACTCCCATACGTCTTTGAGCAGGTGGTTGCCGTAGAGCACGCACCAGTCGGGATAAACGCCGTCGGGGTCGATCGTGGTCGTCTGATTGACCATGTCTTCGTACGTGAGTCCGAAGTTGGCGAAGTTGTCGTTCTCCATGATTCGGATGATCGTGGGCATCACCAGCCGGGTGCCCTTCTTGTTGCGCATCTCCCACATCTCCTTGTAGGCCAGCGGATTCTTGACCGGATCGGGGTAGCCGCCCCAGAGCGAGCAGATGTCCACGCTGTCGGGAAGCCCCGCGAAGCGGTAAGCCATCGAGTAGCTCTGGTCGTAGTCCGAGAACCATACGAAGCAGAGCGAGCGTTCCTTGAAGGTATCCTTGTAGGCGCGCAGGTTGGCGTAATATTCTTCCGAGTATTTGTAAGCCGGCTGCAGGTTCAGCGGTTCGGCGTCCGTGTCGCATGCCGTAAATCCGGCGAATACCGCAAATAGGACGGCAAGGGTCGTTATTGTCTTTTTCATGGTTGTTCAGGTTTTCGGTTTATAATCTCGGATTTTTGTCCCACCATACGCTCGTGCCGCCGTTGTCGCCCGTGGGGTTCGACGATTCGCTGTTGAGTGTGTGCGTGGCCGTTGCGACGGCTTCGGCGTTGGTGCTGTACTCCGTCGAGGGGTAGTTCAGACGGCGGATCTGCCGGGTGGTGCTGATCTTGCCGCCGCTGTTGTTGACGAGGACCGGCAGGATGCGCGGATAACCCGTGCGGCGGAACTCCGACCAAGCTTCCTGCCCTTCGGGGAACATGGCCAGATACTTCTGGGTGATGATCTGTTCGAGATGGGTCTCGAAGTTGCCGCCCGCTTTCCAGCAGATGGGAATCGAGGCGAGCGGGCTTTGATTCGAGTTGCCGCCGGTGACCATGTCGGTATAGCTGCCGGGCGTCAGCTCCTTGTCGGCGATGTAGTCTTCGGCTCCGCTGGCGCCGAGCGTCGAGAACGAAGTGCGGATACCTTCGGCGTAATAGGTCGCAGCGTCCGACTCGGAACCCCAGCGCAACTCGTATTCGGCGCGCAGGAACCATGCTTCGGCGGGCGTCATCCACATAATGTTGTCGTTGTTGGTGCAGTTTACGCGCGAAAGGTCTTCCGAATCGGCATAGGACGAAGTCGGCGTGATGCCGGTGCGTACGCCGTGGTACTCGCCCTTGGCCGTCGCCACGAAGTACTTGCCGCGGCGCGGGTCCTGATAGCCGTTCATGTAGGCTTCGATCGTGGCGCCGATGCGCGAGTCGTCGAAATTGTACTGGATCATGTAAAGCGGGTATTCCCACGAACCGGTGGCGGGTTTGTGCAGCTCCGCGAGGTCGGCGGCGCCGGTCATCAGGCCGACCGGATTGCCGATGGCGGCCTGCTCTTGGGCCAGCGCCGCGTCGGCATAGACCACGCGCATGGCCAGACGCAGGCGCAGCGTATTGGCGAATTTGATCCAGCCGCTCACGTTGCCCGAAAAGACGTTGTCGTAAGCCTCCAGCAGTTTGGTGCCGGGTTGTGCCTCGTAAAACGCGGTCAGTGTCGTGATGGCGGCGTCCAGCTCCGCGAAGAAGCGTTTGTAAACCGCCTGCTGCGGATCGTAGGCCTTGTTGATGTCCCCGCTGCTGATGTTGAGGTAGGGGATGGGACCGTAGGTATCGGTTACGCGGTGCATCGCGGCGACCTTCACGATGTCGGCGAGGGCGACCACTTCGGGGAATTCGCCGCGCTGGGGATCGAGCTGGTTCCATGCGCTGATGACGCGGGTGTAGGCGTCGTTGAACATGGCGTTGTACCAGTCCTTGCCCGTGACGTTGTAGAGGTTGTTGCCCGTGAAGCTGGTGTTGATGACTCCGGTGTAGCCGGCGAAGATGTTGCCCGCGAGGTCCTCGATGACCTGATAGTTGGCGCTGCCGTACTCCTTGTCGCCGACCAGCTGGAAGGAGGGGATGACGTTCTTGGTCATCTGCGCGAAGGCCGAACCCGTTGAGAGGTTGTCCCACGACAGCATCTCGTCGGTCGCTTGGTCGGGGTTGGTGTTTTTATTCAGAAAATCGCCCGTGCAGGCCGCGGTCGCCATAAGACCGGCCAGCGTCAGGAGTTTTATGCCGTTAGCTTTTTTCATAAGACTGTAATGTTGAAGTTAGAAGGTCACTTTTACCGAGAATCCGAGGTTGCGCGTACTCGGCTGCATGAAGTAGTCGATGCCGGACGAGAAGGTGCCCGTGCCGGCGACCGTTTCGGGATCGAACGGCGCTTTGCAGTAGAGCATCCAGAGGTTGCGGCCGATGAACGAGACGTTGAGTCCCTTGATCCACTTGCACCACTTCTGGACGGGGATGTCGTAACCGAGGGTCAGCTCGCCCAGCCGGACGTTGGTCATCGAGTAGACATAGCAGGCGCCGATGGCGTCGGCACCGTTGCCGCCGATGGTCTGGTAGTAGTTTTCGGCCGGAATGCGCTGGCCGTTTACGAGCGCGCCGCCGTTCAGACGGTCCGTGGCCGTGCGTTCCGAGACGCCGAAGTAGTCCATCGCGGCCTGCGTGAGCGATACGCCTACGCCGCCTACGCGGGCGTTGAACATGAAGCCCAGCGAGAGACCTTTCCAGTTGAATTCGTTGCGCCACGAAAGCGTGTAGCTCGGATTGCTGTTGCCGGCGTATATCCATGTGTCCTTGGCCGGGGCGACGTTGCTGCCGGTGGGCGATACCCAGATCGCGCCATGCTCGTCGGTCTTGAGCGTATTGACGTAGATGTCGCCGATCTGGCCGCCTTCGCGCAGCACCATCTTGACGCCCGTCGTACCGCCCATGACCATCGAATCCTGCGAAATCACCGTGCCGTTCGACAGTTTGTAGGAGTCGAGCATATCGACCACCTTGTTGCGGTTGCGGGAGTAGACGAGGTTCGAAGACCACTTCACGGGACCGAGGTTCTGGTTCAGCTCGGCCGACACCTCGACGCCCTTGTTGTCCACGCGGCCGGCGTTGACGTAGAGGCTGCTGTAGGTCGATGTCGATGAGATGTCGGGGTTGAAAACCTGATTGTAGGTGCGCGAACTGTAGTAGGTTGCGTTGAGTATGAGCTTGTTGCCCCACAGACGGACGTCGGCGCCGACCTCCCACGATTTGGTGCGTTCGGGTTTGAAGTCGTCCGAGGTGAGGTAGGTCGATGTCTGCGGCGTGCCGTCCGATACGGGGTAGGTCGGAATGGTGATCCAGCGCATCGGGGCGTTGCCCACTTCGGCGTACGATGCGCGGATCTTGGCGAACGACAGTACGCGCGAATCGACCTTGAAGATGTCGGTCAGCACGGCCGAAAGACCTACCGACGGGTAGAACATCGACGTCTTGGAGGTATTGGCCAGCGCCGTCACCCAGTCGTTGCGCGCCGTCACGTCGAGGAATACCATATTCTTATAACCCAGCTGCAGTGTGGCGAAAAGCGACTGCGTCTGGTCGTTGATGGTCTCCTTCGCCTGACTCTTGTTGGTGGTCATGTTGGCCAGCGTGAAGAGGTTGGGCACGCCCGTCAGGTCGCCGCCGAGCAGTATCGCGCGGTGCTTGTAGTCCTCGATCGAGGCGCCGAGGGTGGCGTTGAGCGAGAACGCTCCGTCGGCGAAGGTCTTGTGGACGTTGGCCAGCACGTCGGCGTAACGTTGCGAGGTGGTGTAGGTGTTGTTGTAATAGCGGCCCTTGTCGCCGGCGAAGAGTCCCAGCGTCGAAGCGTAGTTCTTCTGCTCGGCCGTGATGTGCGTGTAGTCGATGCGGGCGCGTCCCGTGATGTCGAGCCAGTCGGTCACGTCGTATTTGAGCGAGGCGCCGAACAGGAAACGGTCCTTGCCCGTGTTGAACATGTTGCGGTTGGTGATCCAGTAGGGGTTCTGCATCTGCAGGCTCTGCGATCCCCACGGCCAGTACTGCACCGGGAAGTTGCGCGAAGCGTTGTAACGCTCGTAGACGGCGTATTTGCGGATGTCGTCGCTCGGCGACATGAGGTAAACCGGTATCATCGGGTTGTAGTACTGGCCCGACGAGAGCATGTTCTGCTCATTGACGTTCATGTACATGCCCAGCACGCTCAGGTGCATGCGCTCGTCGAGGAACGACGAGCTGTGGTTGGCCGTGAAGTTGTAACGGTTGTATTCGTTGTTCGGAATGATGCCCTCGGCCGTCACCACGCCTGCCGAAACATAGGTCTGGCTTTTCTTGCCGCCGAAGGAGAGTCCCACCGAGTTCGAAGTGTTGTATCCCGTCTGGTAGAAGTCGGTCGGCGTCCATGACTGCTTGGCGGCGAGTTTCGTGCCCCACGAAGCGTAGTAGCCGTCCTTGGCTCCGTAGGTGTTCTGGAAGGCCGGGGTTAGGAACGGCGACATGAAGGTCGTGTTGTTGCTGTAATTGACCGAGACGCCCTCCTCGCCGCTGCGCGTGGTGAGCATCAGCACGCCGTTGGCGGCCTGCGAACCGTAAAGCGGGGCCGGTCAGCGCGGCCATCGACGCGATGTCGTCGGGGTTGAAGTTGGAGATGCCGTCGCCCGTGAGGTTGTTCTCGCGCATGATGGTGAACTCGTCGCCGGGGTTGGTCAGCGAGAGCGACGGCAGCGGAATGCCGTCGAGCACGTAAAGGGCGTTGTTGCTGCCGGCGATGGATTTCGAACCGCGCATCACGACCTTCGACGAACCGCCGACACCCGACGACGAGGCGTTGATGTTCAGACCGGCCACCTTGCCGTTGAGCGAATTGACGAAATTGACGTCTTTCACGGCCACGATGTCCTCGGCGTTGATCTGCTGGGCATTATACGAGAGCGCCTTCTCCGAGCGCTTGATGCCGAGGGCCGTCACGACGACCGATTCGATCTCCGATGCGGCCTCGCGCAGCGTGATGTCGAACGAAGTGCGGTTGCCGACGGCGAGCGTCTGCGGCTCATAGCCCAGATAGCTCACTTCGAGCCATGCCGTCGAAGGTGCGGGCACCAAAAGGGTGAAGTGTCCGTCGGCGTCGGTCGTCGTTCCGGTGGAGGTGTCGCGGACGATGATCGTGGCGCCGATGACCGGCTGGCCGCTCCCGTCGCGGACATAACCTGCGACGGCCGCAGGCTGCTCGGCTTTCTTTACGGAGAGGATGATGCTCAGCGAACGGATGTCATAGGTCAGGTCCGCGCCCGCCACCATCCGGTTCAGAGCTTCCGTAAGCGGCACCGCCGTAACATCGAGGCTTGTGATACGGTCGGTCTTGACATCCGAACCCGTAACGAACAGATATTTGGTCTGCCGTTCGATCTCGGACATGATCTGGGACATCGGGACACGGTCCATCCGGATCGTAACTTGGGGCAGGCTGCGGTTCTGGGCCGCCGCCTGCGGAGACCAGATAGCGCAAAGACCAAGCATGAATAAAAAAGTAAATGACCTTTTCGCTTGTCTGATAAATGTTTTATTCATAAATTTGTACTTTAGGTTTGAGTAGGAGGTTTGCTTGAACCCCGGCCTGTGCGATGTGCTACCATCCGCACAGGCCATTTTCTGAGGTTCCGACAATCATAGTATACAGTTTCTCACAAACTTGGATTACTTCATAGGCCGGTCGTTTTTAAGGTTAGACTGAGTTTATCGGATGGTTATCGTGTTGTTCTGTTCGTCCTTCTCGTACTCGAAATCGGCAAACCGCTGCAGCACCTGAAGCGCATTGTCGATGCCCACCGACTGCCGGATCTTACCCTGTCCGATACGGATCGACGGTTCGCGCTCGATACGGATTGTAACGCCGAAGGTCTTTTCGAAGCGGTGCATCAGCTCCGAGAACGACTGATCGGTCAGGCTGATGATTCCGTTCGTCCACAAATATTCCTCATCGTTGTCGATCTGTCCGAGACACAGATGCTTCCCTTCGAGCGTCACCACCTCGTCGGGTTCCAGCACCAATCGCTCGCCGGGGACGAGCCGGCTGGAAACGGCGACGCGTCCTTCGAACAGAGCCGTCGAGAACAGCCCGTTCTCCTCTTCGGCCACGACATTGAATTTCGTGCCCAGCACCTCGACGTCGCAGGCGTATGTCCTGACGATGAAGGGATGTTTCGCATCGTGCACCACCTCGAACCGGGCTTCGCCGTCGATCTCCACGCGGCGCTCACGCCCCGTAAAGAGCGCCGGATAGCGAAGCGTCGTTCCGGCGTTGAGCCATACCGAGGTACCGTCCTGCAACGTCAGGCTGACGCGCTGTCCGTGCGGCACGGAGACCGACAGCAGCCGCTCGCCCTGCCGTGAGAAATCGCGTGCGGCGTGAAAATAATAACCGCCGAAGGCGAGCAGTACGACTGCCGCTGCCGCCGCGCTCCACCGGCGCAGGACGGAGCCGAAACGGCGCCTGCGGTCCTTGGCGTAAAGTTCGTTGATGACCGGGGCGCTCAAAGCCACCAGATCGTGCTGCCGCTGCACCTTTGCGAGTTCCGATTCATGTGCAGGATCGGCCTCCAGCCACGTCAGCACGGCCGTTTCCTCCTCAGGCGATGCTTGGCACGCCACATAGCGATATAATGTTTCCTTTTCCATAAGTTGCTATATTGACGCACGACAATGCGGGATTTGCGAAAAAAAATCGCAAAATCCCGCAAATAAATATTTTTAATAATTCGGGAGGGGGGGGGCTATCCGGCCGTCAGAGGCCGTTCAGCAAGAGTCCTATCAGCGGGAGATAATCTTTGAGCGCCGCTTTGAGCGCCTCCTTCGCCGCCCGCAGTTCGTAGGTCACCTGCCCTTCGGACAATTCGTAAACGGCGGCTATTTCCCGGTAGGACATCTCTTCGTAACGGTGGGCGATGAAAATCCGCCGCCGCTGTTCAGGCATCCGCCGCAGTTCGCGTTCGATGATGGCGAGCGCCTCGGACATCATCAGATTCTGGGGATCGTTGGCTTCGAGCCGCGCGATACGCTCTCCGACCACACGCGCACTGGTCTGGTGCATGTTCTGTTGAATTCTGAGATGAATGGCTTGGTCGCGCAGATAGTCCAGACACTTGCGCTTGAGCGCGGTAAGCAGATAGGCGGGCAGGTTCCGGGGCGTCGTCTCCGTACGGCTCTCCCAGATTTTCAAAAAGGTATCGGACACCAAATCCTCGGCCACCATCCTGTCACGGACATACGACACGGCGATCCGGACGAAATACGTCCTGTACTCCGCATAGACCTCCTCCAAACCATGGGGGGGGGAAATTTCGATAGAGCGATTCATGGCAGAATAAACGTCCGGTAAAAGAATAAAGGTAATACTTTTTGCCATTTCCACCAATTTTTTCCCGCCAGAATTTTCTGCGGCGAACGACGGAAATATATAATATTTCCGATCCTGTATATCCGGCGGAATATAATCCGCCGCCCCCGGAAACCCTCCGCCGCATGAAATCCGGGCACGAAAAAACGCCGTTCCCGAAACCGGGAAGCGGCGTCCTTTCCTAAACGGAACCCGCTATTTCTTGGCGTAGCGCTCTTCGACGACCTTCCAGTCGATGCGGTCCCAGAGGGCTGCGACAGCATCGGCGCGGCGGTTGCGGTAGTCGATATAGTAAGCATGCTCCCAAACGTCGAAGCACATCAGGGGCTTCATGCCGTAGCGCAGCGGATTGCCGGCGTTCTGCTCGCTGACGATCGCCAGCTTGCCCGACTTGTCCTCCGCGAGCCATACCCAGCCCGAACCGAACAACCCTGCGGCGGCTTTCTCCATCTGGGCCTTCAGCTGGTCGAACGATCCGAAATTTTCGTCGATGGCCTTCAGCAGCGCGCCCGTGGGACGGGTCTGCGCCTTGGGCGAAAGTTCGTCGAAGAAGAATTCGTGGTTCCACATCTGCGCGGCGTTGTTGAAGATCGCGCCGTCGGCCGAAACGACGATATCCTCCAGCGGCTGCTCGGCATAGGGGGTATCGACAATCAGTTCGTTGAGTTTATTCACGTATCCCACGTAATGCTTGTCGTGGTGGAAGCGCAGCGTCTCTTCGGAGACCTGCGGTGCGAGAGCGTCATAAGCATAAGGCAGGTCCTTCGGAGTGAAGCGCACCTGTTTTGCAGTGTCTGTTGCCATAAGCGGTAAAATTAATAGTGAAACAATGAGGTTTAACATAGTCTTCGTCGTTTTTTATTGTTCTTCGAGAGGTTCGAAGGCCCATTTGCCTTCGCCGCAGACCGGGCATATCCAACCGTCGGGCAGATCGTCGAATGCCGTGCCGGGAGCGATGCCGTTTTCGGGATCACCCAGCGCCGGGTCGTAAATATACTCGCAGACGGTGCAACGATACTTTTTCATAGCGCGAAAGAATTAAAAAATACACACCGGCTTTCACAAATATAATACCGATACCAAAGATCTCAAAATATTTTCGTAATTTTGAGTATACGAACAACAAATTACAACCTAAAACGCTCTTTTGTATGACACTTCCGTATGCAGAACCCTACAAGATCAAAATGACCGAGGCCATCCGCACCTCCACGCGCGCCGAACGCGAGACATGGATCCGCGAAGCCAGCTACAACCTCTTCAAACTGCGCAGCGATCAGGTCACGATCGACCTGCTGACCGATTCGGGAACGGGTTCGATGAGCGACCGCCAGTGGGCGGCCATGATGACCGGCGACGAAAGCTACGCCGGCGCATCGTCCTATTTCCGGCTCAGGGAGACCATCTCCCGGCTCTTCGGCATGCCTTTCTTCCTGCCCACGCATCAGGGGCGCGCCGCTGAGAACGTCATCTTCTCGGCGCTGCTCAAAGAGGGCGACATCGTGCCGGGCAACTCCCATTTCGACACCACGAAGGGACACATCGAGTTCCGCCGCTGCCACGCCGTGGACTGCACCATCGACGAGGCGGCCGACACCCAGAAGGAGCTGCCGTTCAAAGGCGAAATGGACATCGCCAAGCTCGAAAAGCTCCTGCGCGAGAACCCGCGCGAGAAAGTTCCGTGCGTGGTGCTGACCATCACCAACAACACGGCGGGCGGACAGCCCGTGTCGATGCGCAACATCCGCGAGACGGCCGAAGTATGCCGCCGCTACGGAGTGCCCCTGCTGCTCGACTCGGCCCGTTTCGCCGAAAACGCCTACTTCATCAAGACCCGCGAAGCCGGCTACGCCGACAAGACGATCAAGGAGATCGTCCGCGAAATCTACACCTATGCCGACATCATGACCATCTCGGCCAAGAAGGACGGCGTGGTGAACATGGGCGGCTTCGTGGCCATGCGCTCCGAGGAGCTTTACAAACGGGCCATGACCTTCAGCATCATGTTCGAGGGCTACGTGACTTACGGCGGCATGTCGGGCCGCGACATGGACGCGCTGGCCGTGGGATTGGACGAGAACACCGAATTCGAACAGCTCGACGCCCGCATCCGTCAGGTCAAACTGCTGGGCGACCTGCTCGACGAATACGGCGTCCCCTACCAGCGTCCGGCAGGCGGACACGCCATCTTCGTCGATGCGAAAAAGGTGCTGCCCAACCTCCCGAAGGAGCAGTTCATCGCCCAGACGCTCGCCGTGGAGCTTTACCTCGAAGCGGGCATCCGCGGCGTGGAGATCGGCTCGATCCTCGCCGACCGCGATCCCGACACGCACGAAAACCGCTATCCGCGGCTCGAATTGCTGCGTCTGGCCATCCCGCGCCGGGTCTATTCGGACAACCACATCCGCGTGATCGCCGCCGCCTGCCGCAACATCTACGAACACCGCGCCGAAATCACCACC
>ENA-OOYX01001075-OOYX01001075.1-human-gut-metagenome-genome-assembly--contig:-NODE-1075-length-12988-cov-1.430217_pt1 | contig 12988 bp, 8 predicted proteins | sample MGYA00241182_ERZ501387 | MGnify/ENA primary metagenome ERZ501387 (study PRJEB25962, sample SAMEA2042740) | human gut metagenome | biome: human gut; feature: human-associated habitat; material: faeces...
TACAACGAGGCAGCAGTCATTGCTACAATCGCCGGGATAGCATACCGCATCAATAATTTCCGTATATCCTCTGTACCTAATACCAGAGGAGTTTGTTCTGACATAAAAATATAATTTAAATTACAAGTTATCCTGTTTAAAAATTCAAAAGTACGGAAATCTTTCAATGTCCGTCTATGATCTCCCGCAAAGCTTCAATCGCTTCTTCTTCAGGAACAGCGGTACGCACCACCTGACGGCCTTTATATAAATTTACTTTACCATTTCCCGCACCCACATATCCAAAATCAGCATCACCCATTTCACCGGGTCCATTCACCACACATCCCATCACAGCAATTTTCAGGGTATTGAGATGCCCAAAAGCCTCCTTCACCTTAGCTACAGCACCCTGCAAATCAAACAAAGTACGTCCGCACCCCGGACAACTGATAAATTCAGCTTTATAACGGCGAACACCCGCCGATTGCAAAATATTACGGCTCAAATCCAAAGCATAAGAAATCCCCGGAATTCCGGAAGTCTCCAACCATAATCCTCCCGGCAAACGATCTAAAAACAAACCTCCGATCTGAGAAGCCATTTCCAGAGTTAAGCGTTCCTTATGCTGACTTTCAGTCTGAACACGGAGTAAAGTCTGGTTTCTCAGACCTAACTCATCCATCCGCCGGAAAAATTCCCGGTAAACATGATAATCAAGCCCTAAAGACAATACCAAAACAGCCTTAGCATCTTCTTTGAGTTTCACAGCTAACTCCTCCTCTAACTGATCTACTCTTTCCACAGTTACAAAAACAGGGACATCTCCGGGCAATTCCAAACCCGCTGCATATTCATCCACCTGACATACAGGCGAAGTACTCCGGTTGTAAACATGAGCCATATCCAACAAAGCCAAAGGGACCAAAACCCGTGTTTTTTCCGGTAATTTAGTTAATTCAGGCCCCAGGGTTTCAGTATAAATCATCTCAGGAGCCTGAATCCCGGCAACCAAACGGGCACCACAAACCGGATCCTCTTCCGGACTAATTTCAAAGCCGAGCTTACGGCTCACGGTCTCATCAATAACTTCCAGGCCTGCCAGGCTTGCAACAATAACCGGACGGGTACAAGTACCCTTCAAGATATCACCACATTTTTCAAATTTAGGCTTACTACAGATTTCAGCCAACATCTTCGCAACAGGAATCTCATCCTCAGGAGCTTCTGTTAAAGACACCCGGATGGTATCTCCAATACCTTCATTAAGAAGCGTCCCGATACCCACAGCAGAACGTATCCGGCCATCTTCTCCTTCACCGGCTTCTGTCACGCCCAGATGTAAAGGATAATGCATTCCTTCCCGTTTCATTTCTCTGACCAATAATCGTACAGCATCCACCATTACCCGGCAATCACTGGACTTCAAGGATATGACTACATTTTCAAACTGCACAGCCTGACATACCCTCAGATATTCCATGGTTGCCTCCACCATTCCCACAGGAGTATCCCCATAACGGCTCATAATCCGGTCAGACAAAGAACCATGATTTGTACCTACCCGGACTGCCGTACCATATTTCCGGCATACCTCCAGAAATTCAGTGAACTTTCTTCTCAGTACGCCCAATTCAGTTGCATACTCCAGGTCCGTATAATTCAGTTCTTTAAATGTAGCCCTTTTATCTATAAAATTCCCTGGGTTTATCCGCACTTTCTCTACATAACGGGCTGCAACCAAAGCTGCTTCCGGAGTAAAATGAATATCTGCCGACAAAGGAGTATCATATCCTCTCTCACGCAAAGCCCGATGTATATTTTTCAGATTTTCCGCTTCACGTACCCCCGGAGCAGTAATCCTTACCAACTGTCCTCCGGCTTCAATGATCCGAACGGATTGTTCCACACATGCTGCCGTATCCATCGTCGATGTATTTAACATCGACTGTATCATCACCGGTTCTTCCGATGACAGGGTGATATTCCCTATTCTGACTGAAGTAGTCTTTCTACGCATATTCTTTTAACTAAAAACACTCACCATTACCCATTGTTCATCATAAACAACTTTTTTATATTCCGGGTATTCCGGGTATTCCGAATCTCTTTTCCTTCAGGAGTATAAATAAATTCCAGTTCCTCCCGGAAAATTTCATAAACTTTCCGTCGGACAACTTTTGAGGTCGAATTAATAGTACCATTTTGTTCTGAAAATGGTTCGGGCAAAATTCCAACCACTGCCGGTAACCAACGTTCCGGAAACATACCTTCATAAACTCCTCCTTTTCTGAATTTCATCAATTCATCATAAATTTTCGAAAGGATCAGTTTATAAGATTCAATACTTCCCGGCTGTTCATGTTGCCGCTGCACATATTCAAGACAAACAGCCCTGTTCGGGACAATTAACCCGGAAGTGTAAGCCGATTGATCATTATACAAAATACAATAATCAATATAAGGCGACAAGCTAACAATGGCTTCTTCAATTCCTTCAGGACTAAATTTTTCTCCGTCTCCTGCAATCAACAATGATTTAAAACGCCCTAATACATATAATAATCCCTCCTTATCGAGATACCCCATGTCTCCTGTATATAACCATCCATCCCGGATCACTTCAGCCGTAGATTGGGGATTCTTCCAATATCCTTTCATCACATTTCCACCACGAATGACAATTTCACCTTTCTCACCCCGGGGTAATTCCCTTCCAGCCTCATCACAAATTTTCAAATCCATTGGTTGTACCGGTCTTCCGGAAGAACCCAAATGATAAAATTCAGGACAATTGCTACTAATCACCGGCGAAGCTTCTGACAAACCATATCCCTGAAGCATAGGTATCCCCAAAGCACAGAAATAACGTTGCAACTCTATGTCCAGCAAAGCCCCTCCTCCAATAAAGAATTGAAGATTTCCCCCAAATATCCTCCGGATTTTTCTTAAAATTAAAATATCTGCCAATTTAACACAAGGCCATAACAAATACCGGATACCTTTTCCCTGATGATTTCCAGAACCATGATACCGATATCCTATTTTCATACTCCATTTATAGAATAATTGTACCATCTTGCCCTTTTGCCGCACTCCAACTTCAATATTTTTCCTGAAATTCTTAGCCAAAGCCGGCACACTCAATAAAAGATGAGGCTTTATTTCCCTCATATTCACCGGAATATTCCGAAGACTTTCAATTGAGGATTTTCCAAAATCGACAGAAGCCAGTGAAGCTCCATTATACATAAACGAATAAATTCCCACCGTATGGGCAAAACTATGATCCCAAGGCAGAAACAACAATATTTTAAAGTATTCCGGAATCCGGATCAATGTATCCGATTGCAATACGTTAGACACAAAATTTCCATGAGAAAGCATAATACCTTTCGGCTCAGCTGTTGTTCCGGACGTATATGAAATATTTGCGACATCATCTGATTTCACTGCTAAAGTACGCTTTTGAAGGCTCCCCGGATGTTCTGACATATACAAACATCCTGTCTTTTTCAGTTGCTCGAATGAGGTATATTTCCCCGTTTCCGGTAAAACATAATGAAATACAAAGATACGTTCAACTTCTGGTATTTCCAGTTCAATTTCATGAATCATTCCCAAGTAATGATCCGACAAAAACAGGAACCGGGCGCCTGAATGATTAATTCTAAAAATCAATTCCCGGGCAGTCAATTTGATACTTAAGGGAACATTCACACCTCCGGCATATAAAATCCCCAGTTCTCCAAATATCCAGTCATTACAACCTTCACTCAAAAGTGCCACACGTTCCCCAGTCCGGAATCCGTTAGCAATCAAACCTGCAGCTACAAACTTCGCCTGTTTCCTCGTCTCAAGATAGGTGGTTGCCTGATATCGTCCTTCCCGCTTTTCCCATAGGTATACATTTTCCGGAAATTTCCGGCAACTCCGCTCCAACAAATCAATAATAGTATGCAACTCCTCTTTTATCATGTGACAAAGATACTAATTTTTGAATTAGGTTGCCCCTTTCAGAAAATGATAACCGATTCACCTGGTTGTTTATTCATCATTTTCCTGTAACCTTCACGAATCTTTTACGTATCCTTACGTTAAAAACCACTTTAATATATATTACAACTTATGAGACTATTGATTGCAGGTACCCTTACACTGGTTATTTATCTGATGGCCTGTGCTTATGGAAATAAAGAAAAAAAAGCCACAGAAATTAAATATACACAAACTTCAACTCCATTATTTTGGCTCCCATCACATGAAAGATACTCACCATTACCTTTTGTGATGTTCTATTTTCACCCTCAACAACATGAAATGTCCCCATTTCATAGTAATGATACGCAAATTCATATTTTTGGAACAGATTAACTTTCAAACGTTTGTATTTGTATAATATTATACAATCCGATATTTCTCTGTAAAATTTTAAGAAAACATTTGGATTTTAAAATTTTTCGTCGTTATATTTGTAGCAATAAAAAAGAAACAATGGAAAATCTACACCTACATCTACTAAATATTATTCTCGTGGTCCTTAGCCACGGAAAAGAGAAAGGTGTATAAAAGTGAATGCCCAATTTTATAAATTCAGATATAACCTTTCTCAAACAGAGAAAGGTTTTTTTAATTTAGAAAAAATGAACAGTTTTAGCCGCCATATTATCGTCATTAACATTCTGCTCGTAGTCTTGCAAAGATAGCGGGAGGAGGTTATGTATTGATATCATAGATTTGTAGAGCCTTTCTCCCGCAACAGAGAAAGGTTTTTTTATAAGCAAAAATTGTACACAAATTATACGAAAATGAGAAATAATCTGAGAAGCACAGTTACAATGACAGGCCGCAGGATGGCCGGAGCCCGAAGCTTATGGCGGGCAAACGGAATGAAAGACGAACAATTCGGAATGCCTGTAATTGGTATTGTCAATTCATTTACCCAATTCGTTCCCGGTCATGTACATTTACACGAAATCGGACAATATGTGAAAAAATTAATAGAAGAACGCGGATGTTTCGCAGCAGAATTCAACACCATAGCGATCGATGATGGTATTGCCATGGGACATGACGGTATGTTATATTCCCTGCCTTCCCGCGAAATTATTGCCGACAGTGTCGAATATATGGCCAATGCCCACAAAGTTGATGCTTTGGTGTGTATCAGTAATTGTGATAAAATCACACCGGGAATGTTAATGGCAACTATGCGCCTCAATATTCCCACTATTTTCGTTTCCGGAGGACCAATGGAAGCCGGAAAATTCAAAGGCAAGAATGTAGATTTGATCGATGCAATGGTTATGAGTGCCGATAGCAGTTACAACGATTCTGACATTGAAAAACTCGAACGTAATGCGTGCCCGGGTTGTGGTTGTTGCTCAGGAATGTTCACTGCAAATTCGATGAATTGCCTGAATGAAGCTTTAGGATTAGCCTTACCAGGTAATGGCACCATAGTGGCAACACATACCAATCGCCGGCGTTTATTTGAAAAAGCGGCTTCATTAATCGTAAGAATGGCAGGACGGTACTATTTCGAAGGGGACGATTCTGTACTCCCCCGCTCCATTGCGACAAAAGCAGCATTTGAAAATGCCATGTCGCTGGACATTGCAATGGGGGGATCAACAAACACTGTTCTTCATCTATTAGCTATCGCACATGAAGCCGGAGTTGATTTCACCATGCAAGACATTGACCGTTTGTCCCGGAAAATACCAGTGCTGTGTAAAGTTGCCCCCAATTCCCACTACCATATTCAGGATGTCAACCGTGCCGGAGGCATTATGGCCATTCTCGGTGTTTTAGCAGATAACGGTTTGATCGATACTACAGTCAAACGGGTAGGATACAAAGATTTGGCAGAATGCCTTAACAAGTATTACATACATAGTCCCAAATTTACCCAGAAGGCACAGAAATTTTACCTTAGTGCTCCCGGCCATAAATATAGCCGTGAGCTAGGGTCTCAAAGTAAGTATTACGCAGAATTTGATACCGATCGCCGTATGGGATGTATCCGGGACCCTCAACATGCTTATTTTAAAGACGGCGGATTAGCTGTATTGACAGGTAATATTGCCGAAAAAGGTTGTATCGTGAAAACTGCCGGAGTAGATGAATCCTTATTTGTATTCCGGGGACAGGCCAGAGTATTTGAATCACAGGAACAGGCGATGAATGGAATCCTGAATAATGAAATCAAAGCAGGAGATGTTGTTGTCATCCGCTATGAAGGTCCCAAAGGAGGTCCTGGCATGCAGGAAATGCTTTATCCTACTTCCTATCTGAAATCGAAACACCTGGACAAAGTCTGTGCTTTGATCACTGATGGCCGTTTCTCAGGCGGAACCTCAGGTCTTTCTATTGGGCATGTATCCCCAGAAGCTGCTGCCGGTGGGAACATCGGTATCATCCGTAACGGAGATCCCATTGAAATTAATATCCCGGAGCGGAGCATTAACCTGTTGATTTCCCAGGAAGAAATCGAATTGCGCCGCACACAACAGAAGGAATACAGTCCAGTTAACCGGGACCGTCAAGTCCCTGCTTCATTACAGGCCTATGCCATGCTGGTCAGTTCTGCAGACCAAGGGGCAGTCAGAATGATCAAGGAATAATGCTGATGAACAAAAAAAAACAATGAAAAACACTACTACACAACCTATTTATATGGAAAAACAAGCGAATCAGACCACTTGTTTTCCGGGCTCGAAAGCGGTTATTGAATCCTTTCTAAAGGAAGGAGTAGACACCATTTTCGGGTATCCCGGAGGAACAATCATGCCGGTATACGATGCCCTTTATGACTATCGTGACCGGATTAATCATATCCTTGTACGCCACGAACAATGTGCTGTACATGCAGCCCAGGGCTATGCCCGGGTAAGTGGAAAAACCGGAGTTTGTATCGTTACTTCTGGTCCGGGAGCAACCAATACGGTAACAGGTTTGGCCGATGCTCTGATGGACTCTACACCCATCGTACTAATCAGCGGACAAGTGGGTTCCACTTATCTCGGAACGGATGCTTTTCAGGAAACCAATTTCATACAAATCACCCAAGCTGTAACCAAATGGAATTGCCAGGTAAAACGCGCAGCCGATATTCCCGCTACTATCGCAAAAGCATTCTATATTGCACAATCCGGACGCCCAGGTCCCGTTGTTGTCGATATTACCAAAGATGCACAACAGGAGCTGGCTGAATTCAAATATGAGAAAATTAGTACCATCCGAAGCTATCATCCCTATCCGGCCATTGATAAGGAACAAATCGCAGAAGCTGCCAAACTGATCAATCTTTCCCGCCGTCCCTTAGCATTAATAGGGCAGGGAGTAATTCTCGGAGGAGCTGAACAGGAATTGAAAACATTTTTGGACAAAAGCGGAATACCAGCAGCTGCAACATTATTAGGGTTATCAGCTTTACCCAACCACTATTCCCAATATGTAGGCATGTTAGGTATGCATGGGAATTATGCCCCTAATATCAAAAACAAAGACTGTGATCTTATTATCGCTATCGGTATGCGTTTTGATGACCGGGTTACAGGTAATCCCGATAAATTCGGGATCAATGCCAAAATCATTCATTTAGAAATCGACCCCGCAGAAATCAATAAAATTATCTATGCGGATGTACCAGTATTGGGAAATGTAAAAGAAAGCTTGCCCATGCTCACCGAAATGATCGCTGAAAACGATCACAAAGCCTGGATTTCTGAATTTAAAGCTTGCTACAATATCGAATATCAGGAAATTATAGAGCCGGCCATCTATCCTACAAGTAAACATATCCGAATGGGAGAAGTAGTTAATCTGGTTTCAAAAGCTTATCATGACGATGCAATCATGGTTACCGACGTCGGTCAGCAGCAAATGGTCGCTGCCCGCTATTTTCGTTTTAACCATAGCCGTAGCGTAGTTACTTCCGGAGGATTAGGTACTATGGGATTTGGGCTTCCTGCTGCCATCGGTGCCAAAGTGGGCTGTCCCGGACGTGAAGTATGCCTGTTTGTCGGAGACGGAGGTTTACAAATGACACTACAAGAACTAGGGACGATTTACCAATCCGCCATTCCGGTCAAAATCATCCTGCTCAACAACTGCTTTCTGGGTATGGTACGTCAATGGCAAGAATTGTTTTTTGACAAACGTTATTCTTTCACAGAGATGACAAACCCGGATTTCGGGCTTATAGCCCAAGGAAATCACATTGCCTATCAATGTGTGGAAAAACGGGAAGATTTGGAACATGCGATCCAAACCATGAAAAAACATCCCGGTGCTTTCCTCCTGGAAGTACGCGTCGAAAAAGAAGAAAATGTTTTTCCTATGGTACCGGCCGGAGCTGCTGTAGCTGAAATCAGACTGGAATAACGGGCACTGCATGAATAATGAAACTTTTACATACCTGAATACTTTAACTTTTGAAAAACATTCATGAAGAAAGAATATATCATAACCGTATTTTCTGAAAATAAAGTCGGACTATTAAGCCAAATTACAACCGTCTTCACTTGCCGGAATGTGAATATAGAAAGCCTGACCGTATCAGAATCAGCTTTACCCGGAATTCACAAATTTACAATTGTGGTCTATACTGAACCTGATCAAATAGAAAAACTGGTAAAACAAATCGAGAAAAAAGTAGACGTACTCAAAGCTTTCGTTTACACTCCGGACGAAGTGGTACAGCAAGAAATTGCCCTGTATAAAGTCACCAGAAGCAATAATGTTGAAAAACTGGTACGCGAGCATCATGTCCGTATTTTAGAAATCAGTGAGGACAACATTGTCCTGGAACGTACCGGACATAAGGAAGATACTCAGGCTTTATTCGAATTATTGAAACCTTACGGTGTCCAGCAATTTGTACGTTCAGGTCAGGTAGCTATCATCAAATCCAAGCATGAATTACTCAATGAATACCTGGAAGAAATGAAAAAACAGTAATCAGAGAAAATTAAAATTATACACTAAATCATTAAATTTATTACAATCATGGCAAAAATTAATTTCGGAGGAATCGAAGAAAACGTAGTAACAAGAGAAGAATTTCCATTATCCAAAGCTCTTGATGTATTAAAAAATGAAACTATTGCAGTTATTGGCTACGGAGTACAGGGTCCAGGTCAATCTTTAAATTTAAAAGACAATGGTTTTAATGTTATCGTAGGTCAGCGGAAAGGCAGTAAGAGCTGGGATAAGGCAGTTGCTGACGGTTGGGTACCAGGAGAAACTTTATTTGAAATCGAAGAAGCCGCCGAAAAAGGAACCATCATACAATATTTACTTTCCGATGCAGGACAAATCAGTATGTGGCCTACCATCAAAAAACACTTGACACCGGGGAAAGCATTGTATTTTTCACATGGTTTCGGAATAACCTACAAAGAACGGACCGGCATTATCCCGCCAGCTGATGTCGATGTCATCTTAATTGCCCCGAAAGGATCAGGGACCTCTTTACGAAGAATGTTCCTGCAAGGACGGGGGCTGAATTCCAGTTATGCCATTTTCCAGGATGCTACAGGTAAGGCATGGGACCGCGTAATTGCACTGGGAATCGGAGTTGGTTCGGGCTATCTTTTCGAAACCACTTTCAAACGGGAAGTATATTCCGACCTGACAGGTGAACGCGGAAGCCTGATGGGAGCGATCCAGGGATTGTTTGCTGCCCAATATGACACTTTACGGGCACACGGCCATACTCCTTCCGAAGCCTTCAACGAAACAATAGAAGAGCTGACTCAAAGCTTAATGCCTTTAATTGCAGAAAACGGTATGGACTGGATGTATGCGAACTGTTCAACCACAGCTCAAAGAGGAGCACTCGACTGGTGGGAAAAATTCCGCGATGCAACCAAACCGGTATTTGAAGAACTGTATAATCAAGTGGCTTGCGGTAACGAAGCGCAACGCTCCATCGACTGTAACAGCCAACCCGATTATCGCGAAAAACTGGAAAAAGAACTTCAAACCATGCGTGAGTCTGAAATGTGGCAAGCTGGTGCAGTCGTGCGCAAATTGAGACCTGAAAATAATTAAAACCATTTACGACTTTAGATTTATGATTTATGAAACCATTCAAAAAGCCAGACAGAATGAATCATGAATTGTAAATCTAAAATGAATACCCAAACAATTTATGGAAAAAGTATATATATTCGATACAACCCTTCGGGATGCAGAACAAGTACCCGGTTGTCAATTAAACACCATCGAGAAAATTGAGGTTGCGCGTCAATTGGAAAAATTAGGGGTAGATATCATCGAGGCCGGATTTCCTGTTTCCAGTCCCGGAGATTTCAATTCAGTGGTCGAAATCTCAAAAGCAGTCACCAATCCGACCATTTGTGCCTTAACACGGGCTGTCAAAAAAGACATCGAAGTCGCAGCAGAAGCCCTGCAATTTGCAAAAAGAGGTCGTATCCACACCGGGATAGGGACCTCTTTTTATCATATTTATGAAAAGTTAAATTCCAACCCTGACGAAATCATTGAACGGGCAATCCAAGCGGTGAAATATGCCCGTCAATATGTAGACGATGTAGAATTTTATGCAGAAGATGCCGGACGTACTGAAGAAGAATACCTCGCCAGAGTCATTGAGGCTGTAATCAAAGCAGGGGCTACCGTAGTAAATATTCCGGATACGACAGGGTATTGCCTGCCCAATGAATACGGTGCTAAAATTGCCTATCTGATGAATCATGTCCCCAACATTGATAAAGCAATCATTTCCACCCATTGTCACAACGACCTGGGAATGGCTACCGCCAACACTTTAGCAGCCGTACAAAACGGAGCACGGCAAGTAGAGGTAACCATTAATGGCTTGGGTGAACGTGCAGGAAACACGGCTCTTGAAGAAATAGTAATGGCCATTCATTGCCATAAAAACCTTGACTTTGAACTAGGCATCAATACCAAGCAGATCATTGCCAGTAGTCAACTGGTTTCCAGCCTGATGCGTGTACCCGTCCAACCCAATAAAGCCATTGTCGGCCGGAATGCTTTTGCCCATTCATCAGGTATTCATCAGGACGGCGTCTTGAAAAGCCGGGAAACCTATGAAATTATTGATCCGGAAGAAGTCGGCGTGGACCAATCCAGTATTGTCCTGACTGCCCGTAGTGGCCGCGCAGCATTAAAACATCACCTGAAAGAAATAGGTTATAATCCGGATAATGATGAACTGGATGCAATCTATCAACGTTTTCTGGAATTGGCAGACAAAAAGAAAGACATTACAACACGCGACCTGGAAGTATTGGTAGGAAGTGAAAATTCCCGTAAAAAACGGGATATGAAGCTGGAATCCCTGCAAGTGGTTTGCGGCTCCTCAACCATTCCAACAGCAACGGTACAAATCAGTTTCGGAGGGGATACATTCATAGAAACCGCAAGTGGAAACGGACCAGTTGATGCAGCCCTCACTGCGGTAAAAAATATTACCAAGCGCCGGGTACATGTAGAAGAATATTTAGTACAAGCCATTACACGAGGTAGTGACGATCTGGGAAAAGTACATATCCAAATATCCCACAAAGGGAAAATGTATCATGGTTTTGGTGCTAATACCGATATAGTCACTGCTTCCGTAGAATCATTCATTGATGCTCTGGCAAAAATATCTTAACAGTTGACCTACAGTAAAATTACATTATGAAGACATTATTCGATAAAATCTGGGATTCACATACTGTTGAAACAATAGCCGGCGGATCGTGTGTGCTTTACATTGACCGTCAGTATATCCACGAAGTAACAAGTCCGCAAGCTTTTGAAGGTCTACGGTCCAGAGGGATAAAAGTATTCCGTCCGTCACAAATAACCGCCAGTCCTGACCATAATATCCCTACCCAAAACCAACACCTGGCAGTGAAAGAACCGTTATCGGCACAACAATTAGCCACTTTAGAAAAAAATTGTGCTGAAAACGGAATCACTATTTTTAAAGTAGGAACACCTAAAAACGGAATCATTCATGTTATGGGTCCTGAAACAGGGTTGACCCAACCCGGTATGACCATTGTATGCGGGGATAGCCATACGTCCACACACGGAGCTATGGGTTGTGTTGCCTTTGGAATAGGTACCAGCGAAGTAGAAATGGTGCTGTCTTCACAATGCATTTTACAAAATAAGCCCAAAACCATGCGTATTAACGTCAATGGTCCCTTAAATCCCGGTGTATGCTCTAAAGATATCATCCTGTATTTAATTTCAAAATTAGGCACTTCAGGAGGCACAGGCCATTTCATAGAGTTTGCAGGCAGCACTATCCGTTCACTTTCCATGGAAGCCAGGATGACCATTTGCAACATGAGCATTGAAATGGGAGCCCGGGGTGGTATGATCGCTCCGGATGAAACTACTTTTGCTTATCTGAAAGGACGGGAATATGCCCCGAAAGGGAAAGACTGGGAAGAAGCGATAAAACACTGGAGGCAACTATACAGCGATCCGGACGCCGTATTTGATAAAGAAGTGACTTTCGAGGCAGCCGACATCATGCCGATGATCACCTTTGGAACCAACCCTGGCATGGGAATCCCCGTCAATGGGTACATCCCACAAATAGAAGAAATAGAAGAAAGTTCACGTCTTACTTTCTTAAAAGCTTTGGAATACATGAATTTTCACCCAGGCGAAGCGATGATTGGCAAACCCATTGATTATGTTTTTGTAGGAAGTTGTACGAACGGACGCATAGAGGACCTGCGGGCCTTTGCAAATTATGTAAAAGGCAAGAAAAAAGCAGCAGGAGTGACAGCCTGGATCGTACCAGGAAGCAAGCAAGTAGAGAAACAAGCCATTACAGAAGGTATCCGTGATACCCTGGAAGCAGCAGGATTTGAACTTCGCCAGCCGGGTTGTTCTGCTTGCCTGGCAATGAACGATGACAAAATTCCAAACGGGAAATATTGTGTAGCCACATCCAACCGTAATTTCGAAGGCAGGCAAGGCCCGGGAGCCAGGACATTGCTGGCAG
>ENA-OOYX01001077-OOYX01001077.1-human-gut-metagenome-genome-assembly--contig:-NODE-1077-length-12965-cov-1.893029_pt1 | contig 12965 bp, 7 predicted proteins | sample MGYA00241182_ERZ501387 | MGnify/ENA primary metagenome ERZ501387 (study PRJEB25962, sample SAMEA2042740) | human gut metagenome | biome: human gut; feature: human-associated habitat; material: faeces...
TATTTTAAACCAATTCGGGAATTGCCGACAGGGAGAGGGTTTTCAGATTTTGTATTTATACCGAAAGAGGAATACAGAGTAGATTATCCTGCACTTGTAGTTGGATTAAAATGGAATAAAAGTGCACATACAGCGTTACAACAGATAAAGGACAAAAAGTATCCTGAATCATTGTTGCAGTACACTGGAAATATACTTTTAGTGGGCATTAATTATGATAAGAAAAGTAAAGCACATGAATGTGTGATAGAAGAATATAAGAGATAAGAGAGTTGTTATTTTAGAAAGGACACCATTTAGAGAATGGTGTCTTTTTTGCGTGTAGAAAAAATGTAAATATTTTACCCAAATTACATCAGATTATATGGTGTGAATTGTAGGAGAATAATATAATAAAAAGAATAATTGTAAAGAAAAACAGGGGGAAAAAGTTGAAGAAATTTTATATTGCATATGATACAGACGTTGGGATAAAAAAGAAGACCAATCAGGACAGTCTGTTATTAAAAGGATGTTCTGAGGAACATGGAGAGACACTTCTGATCGCAATTTGTGATGGCATGGGTGGCATGGAAAAAGGGGAGCTTGCCAGTGCAACGGTCGTCAGGGCTTTTTCAGACTGGTTTGAACAGGTTTACATAAAGAACGAAATGCATGTTGGGGATGAAGGAATAAGACAACAGTGGCAGAGTCTTTTGGAAGAAATAAATGGCAGACTGATCAGGTATGGAAAAGAAAACCAGATTCAGCTTGGAACAACAATAAGTGCGGTTTTATTAAACAGTGATGGACAATATATGCTTTGTCATGTTGGAGACACCAGAATTTATACATTATCGGATACGTTGCAGCAGCTGACCGAGGATCATACATTCATTGCGCGAGAAATAAAACGTGGGAATATGACAATAGAGGAAGCTAAAAAGGATAATCGCAGAAACGTGCTTCTTCAGTGTATCGGTGTGAATGAATTTTTTGAACCACAATATGAGAATGGAAGGCTGGCGCATGGCACAGCCCTTTTGTTATGCTCAGATGGATTCCGTCATATGTTATCAGAAGACGAAATTTCTGAGTCACTGAATCCGCATAAAAATCTTGATGAAGCGCAGATAAAAGAAAAATTGAGAGAAATGATCGAATGGAATAAACAACGGATGGAAACGGATAACATTTCTGCAATTTATATCAAACTCAAATAAGGCAAAAGAGGAAATGAAAGTTGGCTGAGAGAGGAACAATTATTGAGGGAAAATACGAGGTTTTAAAGCTGATCGGAAAAGGTGGAATGTCAAAAGTTTACCTGGCGATGGACAAAAACCTGAATAAGCAGTGGGCAATCAAAGAAATCGAGAGAAAAGCTTATGATAAGAACAATGAAGTTGTAGTTGCAAGTGCAATGGCGGAAGCAAACATGATGAAAAAACTGGATTATCCGTCACTGCCAAGAATTGTAGACATTATCGAAAAAGAAAATGTAATCTATGTTGTCATGGATTACATTGAGGGAGAAACCTTAAGCAGTGTATTGAGTAAAGAAGGTGCACAGCCACAGGAAGTTGTAATTGAGTGGGCAAAGGAACTATGCAGGGTATTGGATTATTTGCATACGCAGAATCCGCCAATTATCTACCGGGATATGAAACCGGCAAACATTATGCTGCAGCCGAATGGAAATATCAAGTTAATTGATTTTGGTATTGCGAGGGAATACAAAGAACAGAATCTGGCAGATACAGTCAGTCTTGGAACAAAAGGATATGCTGCGCCGGAGCAGTTTGGAGGAAAAGGTCAGACGGATGCCAGAACAGACGTATATTGTCTTGGCGTGACGCTATACCATTTACTCACAGGACAGAATCCATGTGAACCTCCTTATGAGATATATCCAATCCGATATTGGAATCCGCAGTTGTCCAGTGGATTAGAAGCAATCATTCAAAAATGTACCCAGTTAAACCCGGAAGACCGTTATCAATCATGTGCAGAATTGTTATATGCGTTGGATCATTATGATGAGATGGACGAGGGGTATCGAAAGAAACAGAAAAATAAGCTGAAAGTTTTTTTTATTACAGCATGTTCAGCTGTATTTTTTCTGATTGCAGGGTGTGTATGCACAGGAATGAGGGTTCATGTGAACAACAGCGATTATGATAATAACATCAAGCAGGCAGAATTATCTGCGACAGATGAGGAAAAAATCGATTATTATGCCAAAGCAATAGATATTCTGCCGGGCAATTCGGAAGCGTATTTTGGAATAATCGAGGCATTTAAGGATGACGCGGTCTTTTCATTGGAAGAAGAGGAATTATTCAAAAAGAAAATAAACAGTAATTTGACTGTTTTGCAGCAGAATAGCGATTATGGGGATCTTGCTTTTGAGATAGGAAAATTATACTGGTATTACTACGATTATGGAAAAACAGAAAATTCAGACAATCAGATAACCAGAATGAAAAGTGCGATTCAGTGGTTTGAGGCGGCATGTACTTATGGCGGTGAAGACAGCAGTTATTATACGATGGCTGAAATGTACCGTGATATAGGACAGTTTAACCGCGATATCACACTGAATGTGCAGGAAGCATCTGATAAAGGAACCTATCTTCCATATTGGGAGAATATAACAAAACTCGTAGCAACCGTATCTGAGAGTCAGGATGAGAATGAAATTGTAAATCTGGAAGTATACAAACTGGCAATGAATGCTGTGGAAACTTATGCAAGAAAATTTAAGGCAGATGACGTAGCACAGGAAGATATGAAAGCGTTGCTGGAACAGGTAAAAGCTGGTACGGAGCAGGTTGATACGACAACAGACAAAACAGAAGAAATGAAAAATGATATTCTAAAGCGTTTACAGGATGCAGAGGCAGCAGTGGAAAATGCATATGCAAAAGATACGGAGGTGAAAGCATCATGAATGCAGGTACTTTACAACTCATATCCATCATTGCATTTTCATTAGCAGGAGTTTTAACACTGATATCCATTTATCTTTTTTTTAAAATGGATGTACGGGGAATCATAGATGATCTTAGTGGTAAATCGGCAGAACGTCAGATTATGGCAATGCGGGAGGAGAATAACAGACAGAAAAATCCATTGTCTAAAAGAAGTGCCAAATCATCTGAAACAAGGAAAAGCAGTCTGATGGAACGCACAACAGTGGAATTGAAAAATGATGAAAAAACGGAGGTTCTTCCGAAAAAAGATGAGGAAAAGACAGCATTGCTGCGGGAAGAAGCCACTATGCCGCTTCAGATGGTTGAGGAGGAAACAACTGTTTTAGAAGAAACTACAACTGTATTACAGGAAGATGAAACAGTTGTGCTGGATGAAAATATAAAAAACACAGATAAAAGGTATGAACTGGTTTTGAATGAAATCATCATACATACGCAGGAGATAATTTAGAAAATGGAAATGTTTTGGAGAACAAAAGGAAAAAGAATTGCAGCATGGTTAATGATTGCGTTAATTATGGCAACAACGATACCATTTGGAAGTATCAGTGCATCAGCAGATGATACTACAACAGATGAAAGTGATGCAGTCACAATCACAGGACAGGTGATGGTTCCAGGTAATGATGATGAAAACACAGATACGAATAATGGAACTCCATATGCAGGTGCAAAGGTGACGGTAACATACCCACAAAGCGGTTCGACTCCTGTAACGAATGAAGCGACTACAACAGACGATGGAAAATTTAATATTTCTATTGGTAATTGGACATTAAATACGGATAATAAGTATACGGTTAAAGTTGAGCCAGCAGATGTGGATAAAGGTACATATGACAGTTATTCCAGTGAAGAGAAAACTGTCACAGAAGATCAGGTAAAAACAAAAAAGATTGAGTTAGGTGCAATTACACTTAAAGAAAAGTCTGTTCCATATTCAGTTACTGCAAATGCAGAAACTTCTGATCATTCAGAAAAAGATGATGCTGGAGAAGTAAAGGTAGAAAATAATGTTGTAACAGCAACACCAAAGGAAGGTTATGAAATCACTGCTGTAACAGTAAAAAAAGAAACTGCAGATTGGAAACCGGATGGAGAAACCAACGATAATTGGTGGAACAAGAATATAAATGCGAGCGGTGCATTTGTATATGAAGAATTTAAGGATAAAACATTAGATGCAAATTATGCATTTACAGTCACATTCGCAAAGAAACAGTTCACAATCACATATAAAATCAGTCAGAATGGAAAGCTAATTTTAAATAGTGATGCACAAAATGATAAAGTTGAAATCACAACCGAGAGTGGAGAAGACGGTAGCCGGAATGTTCCATATACAGATTCTGAGTACAAAATAAAAGCAGCTGTTACAGACAACAAGTATCATCTTACAAGTTTTAGAGTGGACAATGATGAAAGGCTTAATGAAAACGAAATAAATAACAGCTTAAAAGAGAAAGAATATATATTTTCAGAAGGAATAAAACAGGCACATAGTATAGAAGTGACAGCAGAAATTGATACGTACACAGTTTCTGTTACAACTGATGATGGAGGAATTGTTGAGGTTAATGGTTCCAGTGAAAAAAATATTATTGTAGATTCTGGAGCAGAAGTTGCAATCATTGTAAAACCAAATGAAGGTAAAACAGTAAAAATATTTTCGGTCAATGGTACGCCGATACAGGAAAATAATTTAACAGAGGATGAAGATGGAACAGCAGTCTATAAGATTGAAAACGTAAATGGTGACCAGAATGTAACTGCTGAATTTGAAGATATTCAAAATGAAAATAAAGATTCGTTGGCTCTTGCAGGTCTGAATCTGTTAGATAGTGGAGATAATCAAATAAAAGCGGATGAGGATGGAAACTATTATTCATCATCAGCCATTTTAAAATTTGATGGTAAAACTAAAATCAGTCTTTCGCAATGGGGAGTGGGCAAAACGCAACTCAACTTAACAGAAACAACTATCATTTCATCAGTGTATAAAGGTGGAATTATTGGCAGAAAACAAATAAGTCTCAATCCGTCTGTGAAAATTGTGATTGATACAACAAAACCCAAAATTGAACTGAGTGACGATGAGAAAACAATTTGGAAAACTGAAGCAGACACAACAGTGGATATCACAGGTACAGCCGTGGATGAAAATTTGAAAAAGGTTGTCTGGTCAGAAACAGAACTTACACCGGATGATGTGTTGAATGGGGCACAGGAAGCAGCATTAAATGAAAATGGAAAGTTTGAAATAAGTGGCATTCAATTAGCAAAAAATCAGAACATTGATAAAATCTATATTTATGCCATTGACAAAGCAAAACAGTGTTCAGAAGCCGGAGTTATTACTGTATATCGGGACAGTGCAGCACCTGAAATTACAGAAGTGTCTCTGATTCCTGCTGATACAATAAAAAAATACGATTTTGGTAATTATTACAATGCAAATATTAAAGTAAAAGTTACTGCGAAAGATGTGGATGTAAAAGACAGCAAATCGGGTTATCCGGCAGTTGGTGTGAAAGAAATTTGCGTATACAGTGATGATGATAAAAAAGTGTATACGGGAACTGTAAGTACACAAGTAAGTGGAACAAGTGATGCAACGATAGAAGTTACGATTCCATTGGAAGAAGCTGGTACATTTGCAAGCCTGAAAGAGGTTCATATCAAAGCAGTGGATGCATTGGGCAATGAGAGTAAGGCATATAAATTAAAAGAAATTAAGAATCATAATGGTATTTCATCGGATGTTTTAATGCTGGAAAAAGATGCACCTGTAGTAAAGGTGACGCCACAGGCAGATGGTAAATATGAAAATACAAAAGATGGAAAGACAGAGTATTGGTACAAAGAGATCCCAGCGATTGTATGCGAGGTTACAGATCAAAAAGATCAGACTAACGGAAGTGGTCTTGCGGCGAGAACTGTGACCGTAAACGGAGTTGAACTTACTTCGAAGGCAAAGAACTTTGTGGAAAGTATTACAGATAGTGATCAGATTGTGCAGGAGGATTCACTTACACTTTCAGCAAGCGATTTGCAGAAGGTGCAGGAAGGCGAAAATACAGTTGTCACCACCTATACGGACATCGCAGGAAATAAAACAATTGACACAAAAACAATCTGTCTTGATACACATAAGCCAGATGTTACAAGATTTAACATTGAAAAGAAAGATGCATTAAAAATTTTAAATATTTTTACCTTTGGTAACTATGGAAATGGTGTGATCAAAGTTACTGTAACAGCAGATGATTTACACAGTGACGATGGTTCAGAAGTACCGTCAGCCGGACTGAACGAAATTACATTATATGTAGGTGAAGAAGCTTATCAGACAAAGGCAGTCGGAAGCGATAATACAGCGGTATTTGAACTCCCGGCAGAGACTGTTTTAAATGAACAGAAAGTATATTTAGATAAAAAAATCAGTGCAATAGTTACGGATAACGTTGGCAACCAGTCTGAAAAGACACTTGTGACGACAGCAAATTCGAATGTGAAAAACAGCAATTTAATGATTGAAACAGTGAAACCGACCATTACATCTGTTTTATCCGCAGAAGGATATGTTGGAAAAAATGGAATCATCTATAACAACAGTGATACTGGAGTCAGTATAAAAGTAGAAGATAAAGATTCTGGAATTTATAATGTGAAAGCCTCCGTTAATAACAAGGAGTTAGTGAACGTTTCTTATCCGGATCAGAAAACGGTTACGGAAAGCTATGAGATCAACACGAAGGATGCTGTCATTAATGCAGACACCAACAGCTATGATATGGTAATTACAGCCATTGACAATGCTGGAAATGAATATTCCAAAACACAGCGTGTCTACAAGGATATTACAGCTCCGGAAATTTTAAGCATTGATATGGAAGCAGCAGGAAATAAAGAAGCAGATGGAAGTGTTTCTTATACAGAGACGGATTATGGTTATTATTTTGTGGAAAATACAAAGGTGACTGTAACGGCTACGGACGGCTCCAAAGAAGGGGATTCCGGTGTAAAGGAGATCCACTATTATACGGTAGATGCCAATGGAACAAAAAGCAGTGAGCAGATTGTACAGGCAGATGCAGAAGGAAAAGTGACATTTGTGGTTCAGGCAGGATTTAAAGGACAGATTTATGCCTGCGCTTACGATATGTTGAATAATCACGAAGAAAGATATGTGACACCGAGCAGTCTGATCATTGAAACAGCCGAGCAGCATGCCCGTGAGAAACATATTGATTTTAACAAGGCGGCAGCTGCAAGCAAGGATGCAAAGGGAAATGAACTGTATGAAAAAGATGTAACGGTAGATGTTACAGTGACAGATACATTTTCGGGAATCCGTTCTGTGGAATGGACAGTGGAATCGCCTTATGATAAGGAAAACAATCAGTCAGGAAATGTGGAGATCAGTAATCAGGGTGCATTTTCCAGTGGAAATGCGGATGGCTGGAGTCAGACAAAGAAAGACAAAAACCTTGTTACAGAACTGAAAAAGTCATTCACTGTAAAAAATAACAGCAATGAGATAAAAATGCATATCAAAATGACAGACCGTGCAGGAAATACATCAGAAGACGAACAGATATTCAGTATTGATAAGACAAAACCGGAAATCAAAATTGCATTTGATAATGAGACACCGGATGCTGAAAATACAACCATGTTCAAAGAGAACAGAGTTGCTACCATTACAGTTACAGAACGCAACTTTGAGGCGGCAGATTTTAAGGCAGATATTACCAATACAGATGGTGTGATTCCTGAGTTGACAGCATGGCAGACAACCGAAAATACGGAAAACCCGGATCAGAGTGTAAGTACTGCAACCATTACATTTGCAGAAGATGGTGATTATACGCTTTCTGTCAGTGGAAAGGATAAGGCAGCAAATCAGGCAGAGACAGTAAAAGCAGATGATTTTACTATCGATAAAACCCGTCCGGTGATTACGGTTACTTATGACAACAATAATGCAGTAAATGGCAATTATTATGCAGCAGCGCGTACAGCGACGATTCAGATTGAAGAACATAATTTCTCTGAAAACAGAGTAAGGATAACAGGAACAGCAACTGATAACGGAGCAGGAATCTCATTCCCACAGTCTGGCGGATTTACCGGAAATGGAGATGTTCATACCGCAACCATTACATGTGGTACAGATGGTTTATACAATTTTAATGTGGAATACACGGACATGGCAGGAAACATAGCTGAAACCTATACAGGGGAAGAATACTATGTGGATCTCACTGAACCGGAAATTGAAATTGTTGGTGTCGAAGATTATTCGGCAAATAATGGAGATGTTATTCCACAGATCGTAATGTCAGATACAAACTTTGATACCAATGGTGTGAACATTGAACTGGTTGGTGCAAATCAGGGAAGTGTGGCACCGGAAGGCTCTTATACGAATCAGGGAAATGGAGAGACATTTACATTCCAGAACTTCCCGAAAGAGCAAAGCTATGACGACATCTATACGATAAATGCCACATTGACCGATATGGCTGGAAATGAGAGCAATGCAACAGTTACGTTCTCCGTAAATCGCTTTGGATCAGTTTACGTGTTTGATCAGACCTTAAAGGATATTGAAGGAACTTATATTCAGAACGAGATTGATGTCAAGTTACAAGAAGTCAACGTAGACAGTCTGGAACATGACAAAATCAAAGTAGTAGTAGATACAAATGGAACACCGAGGACATTAGAAGAAGGTATCGATTATCAGGTACAGGAATCTGGTGGAAACGGACAATGGTATCAGTATGATTACACCATCGACAAGTCTCTTTTTGCCGGGGATGGACGTTACATTGTAACACTGTATTCAGAGGATATTGCAGGAAATGTCAATGAGAACATTGATGAATCCAAAGAAGCAGAAATCTCATTTGGTGTGGATAAAACAGCTCCTGTCGTTATTCCAATTGATGTTGAGAGCAATGCCCAGTATCCAGTGGATAAGAAAGCAGCAAATGTGACAGTCAACGACAACCTGGTATTAGATAGTGTTGAGATTTATATTGGTGATAAAAAATGTGATTATACAGTGGATGGTGAAAACTATCAGTTCAATATCCCAAACAATACGAAAAAACAGGATGTCACGATTATGGCTGTGGATGCAGCTGGCAATAAAACAAACTATGTCTTAAATGGAATTCTTGTAACAACCAACACATTCATCCGTTGGTATAACAATAAGCCATTGTTTGCAGGTTCTATTGCGGGTGCAGCAGTAGTAACAGGCGGTGGCGTCGGTGCAGCGATCGCACTGCGAAGCGGACGTATCAAAATAAGACGTAAGAGAAAATAAAAAAAGGACTGAGAGATATGGCAAAGTATCGCATAGTTTCAAAGGGAAATATAGTTACGATTAAAAGTAAGTTATCATTTGGGGAACAGATTAATGAGCGGGAAATCAATATTTTTGAACAACAGATTTTCCGCGGCTGTTTCAGACCGAGACAGGAAGGAAAAAAGACGATTATCTACACAGCACCAGATGTGGTACCTCTTATATCATATCTGAAAAAGGGTGTGGATGAAGAAACGTTTTTTCTGCTTGCGGCGCAGACAATTGAGATGACTAAAAAAATTGAAATGAATGGGTTGTATCTGCATAATCTCATGTTACAGCCGGAAATGGTGTTTGTATGTGAAAGAACCAGGGAAGTGTTCTTTGTATATCAGCCGATCAATAGCAGAATTACGAGTGGAAATGTTTATGCGTTTCTTGCAGATACCGTACAGTATGCAGGCAGATATGGCAAAGAGCCAGAGCAGTTTCTGAAGGAATTCCAGGTATTCCTCAATGATACAAAGAATTATAAAATAGAGGACATTGAGAGATATATCCGCGAAAAATGTCCACAGGCATTCCGGAAAATCGTAAAAGCAGAGACGGGAAAAAGCGGTTACATCACAAATGACCGTTCATCCTATGAAAGACATTATCACAGTGACAGTAACGATGAAGGTGGAACGACATTACTGATGGAGGAGGATGAAAGTGGTACAACCCTTTTGACACAGCAGGAGGATGACGAGGGAGACACAACTCTTTTGCAGCAGGAGGAAAGATATCCAATTTTAGAGAGAATCAGCACAGGGGAGAGCGTGACTGTCAGAAAAAATATTTTTAATATCGGTAAGGAAAAAGAAAATGATTTTACAATAATAAATAATAAGGCGGTCAGCCGCAGACATGCGGTAATTGAGCGGATAAATGGAACTTATTATCTTATGGATAAAAGTTCAACGAACCATACATATCTGAATGGAGAAATGCTGGATGCTGAAAATTCTTATGTGCTTTCGGATCATGACAGTATTCAGATTGCAGATGAAGAATTTACATTTTATTTTGATTAGGAAGTGAAAAAATGGACGAGTACTTTGCAGATAAATTGACAGAAATTCAAGACACGGAAGACACTGCCTACTTATTGGAAAATAATGAGATCTTTTATGATGTTGGCTATAAAGTGATGCAGAATCAGGAAAATGCCAACCTGTTAAGGTGTCATAGAATCAAATATAATGGAAAAATAAAACTAATTTATTTCACAAGAGAATATACATCACTGGAGGATTACATTGCATCTTCGGATATGGATACGATCTTAAATGCGATTCACAGTTTGCTCGAAGCTTTAATTCAGATTGAAAATCTTGGATTTTTAAATATGGCATGTATTGATAATCGCCTTAGCCATATATATGTAGAGTCTGGCACGAATAATGTGAAGATCATTTATTTGCCTGTAAATATAACGGGTGTTCATAAAAATAAAAATGAATTTGACAATGAAATAAAGGCTCAGCTGGTGCAGAAAATAGAACGGATAGGAATGATGGATCATCCGAAAATGCGTCAGGTGATAGATGCGTTGGAGGATGGAACATTAAAACTTCATGACATTAGTACACGTATACAGGCGGAAAAACCTGTAATGCATAGAAATACAAAAAATACTTCTGCAGATCCCAATATTGGGCAGAAAAAGATAGTGGATATGCCGGACATGAATCAGATATCAATACAATCCATAGATGGGCAGTTTCACTTTGTTGTTTGTGAAAATGAATTCCTGATAGGAAAAAGCAGAGAAAGAGTTCAGGGTGTGATAACAGGAAATAATGCGGTCAGCAGAGTTCATTGCAAAATCGTAAGGCAGAATGGCAGCTATTTTGTAGTGGATATGGGAAGCTCCAATGGTACTTATGTTAATGGAAAAAGAATACAGCCAAATGTGCCAGAGCCTATTTCAGACAGAAGTCAGCTGAGAATTGCAAATGCAGAATTTATAGTACGAGGATAAAAAAATGAGTAAGCCATTAATCATTATTGCAGATACAGATGAGCTGTATCTGCAGAATCTGGAAAGAAAATTTTTGGAAGAATTTGATGACCAGATAGAGTTAGAAATTATATCTGATCCGGTCTATTTTGAACAACGTTTTGAGACACCTGTCTCAGTAGAAATTCTGGCTGTCTCAGAGGCGTTATATTCAGCAGGACTTCAAAGACATAACATTTCCAATCTGTGTGTGCTGGCAGAAGAACATGAGAGTGGGAGTACGGAGGATTTGTCTGTAAACAGAGTGTATAAATATCTGGGAATCAGGGAACTTTTCAATGAACTGACTTATCAGAGCAGGGATCGGCTGACGGAATCACAGACACAGGAACATAAGACACAGATCATTTCTTTTTATTCTGCAATCGGGGGAACAGGAAAGACAGCATTATCTGTCGGACTTGCACGGTGTCTGTCAGAAAAACATAAGAGAGTTTTCTACGTAAATACAGAATCTGTGCAGGATTTTTCTTATTATCTTGAAAACAAAACCGGTATGCCGAATGAAGGATATCGTGTCATGAAAAATGAACAGGAACATATGTATCAGAATGTTCGTTTTACATTAAGAAAAGAAGGATTTACATATCTGCCTCCATTTAAATCAACGCTCGATGCAAGAAATCTTGATTTTACAATCTATCGAAAATTAATACAGTCAGCGAAAGACAGTGGAGATTATGACTTTATTATTGTGGATGTGGAAGCAGGATATAGCAGATGGAGAATACAGTTACTGCAGGATTCTGATAAAGTGATGCTTATTACGTTACAGGATGATGTCTCAACGAACAAAATGCGCTATATCACAGAGTGCCTTGATTTCGGAGATCATGAAAAATACATGGTCATTTGTAACAAATACAGTGAAACAAGAGACAACCAATATGTTCAGTCGGGATTACAGTCAGAGTTTTCCATCAGGGAATATATTGATGAAGTGAGTACCCCATTGTTAACTGCAAGACAACTTGCACAGTTAAATGGGATAGAAAAAGTGTCATACATGTTTATTTAGATAAAGCAATATGGGGAGGAAAGAGATGTTTAGAGATTTTTCGGACGAAGCAAAACAAAAACTTTTAAAGTATGTTGACGAAGTGACGGCAGACGGTACCTGGGACAGGGTAAAAGACTGGTTTGGAGATGCCGGACTGACCATACAAAGCTGGCTCGGACAGCTCAGCATCCAGAACTATGTCAATGACGTAGACACCTACCATAAAAAAGTACTCGATAAAAATAACACCACAGCAAAGCAGATCGGGGAGATCTTTTCGAACGTGCAGGCAGTGGATACCAGATACCTCAGCATCGCAGGAAGTGAGGCAGCCTGTGGGGATGACATCATAAAACTGATCAGAGACCTTGCCAGTGCCATTGACCCGAATGGAGGGAACATGGACATGGGAAGGATGAAGGGTGTTCTGGATGCAGATGTCGAGAACATACGCAATGCCAGGGCGACGGCTGAGAGGGCAGTCGAGGAAAAAATGCTCGGAACTGAGGCAGAGGGCTGCATGAACAGCGAAGACCCGGTCAACCTGAGCACCGGAAACTTCATCTATGAGCATGAAGACTTAAAAGTGGGAGGGGAGATACCGTT
>ENA-OOYX01001078-OOYX01001078.1-human-gut-metagenome-genome-assembly--contig:-NODE-1078-length-12935-cov-2.466848_pt1 | contig 12935 bp, 12 predicted proteins | sample MGYA00241182_ERZ501387 | MGnify/ENA primary metagenome ERZ501387 (study PRJEB25962, sample SAMEA2042740) | human gut metagenome | biome: human gut; feature: human-associated habitat; material: faeces...
TTTTAATTTTTACAAATATAACGCATTCCAACCATAAAGTCTTTGTTGTAAGGCTCAAATTTGCAAAACGGATAAAATATTTTTGTACGCTTGACATTGTATGACAGCGGTTACCTTACTGTTTACAATACATTAAGGTTTCAACGGGCCGTAAAAATAAGATGCCGTGGCACCGCCGTCAATCAGAAAGTCCGCTCCCGTGATAAATGCCCCTCTGTCGCTCATAAGTAGTTCGGCAACATTGGCAACCTCGTCCGCGGTTCCGGGGCGTCCTGCCGGGCATTTGGCGAACATGTTTTTGTAAAAATCACCTCGCGGCCCGTTGAATTCGTCGATAGCCAAGGGAGTTACGATGATACCCGGTGAAATGGAGTTGATTCTTGCCCCGCGCTCACCCCATTTCACAGCTTCGGCCATTACACGTTTCACGTTACAACGCTTGGCCATCTGGTAAGCGTGTAACGTATCCTTGATACTATCCGGTTGCAGCATGTCGAGCGAGAGTAATTCTTCGGTAGGAGTCGTGGCCAGTAGCATATCCTCCTCGATGGTCAGCGCGGGCATCCGATGTCCCGACTGGCTGGAAATCGTCACCCCGACACCGTCCTCTTTAATAACCTTCCCCACTTCTTCGAGCAAAACAGCCGTTCCGTACAGATCGACTTTCAAAATCGTTTCGATGGAAGCCTGACTCGGTGATACGCCCGCCGCATTGACGAGCATTGAAATTTCACCATGTTCCCGTGCAACCGCAATCAAGTTCAAAATGGACTCCCTTGAAGAGAGATTCATTTCGACGGGTACTGCATCAAATCCCGCCTCATTCAATATACGGCAAACAGCCTCGGCACTCTCCGGGTTCAGGTCTCCGACAATGATCTTTTTCCCATATCCCATACGGCGGGCTATCGCCATTCCTATCTGACCGGCACCGGTCAATATCATTACCTCTTTCTTCATATTACTCATTTTTATCTGTTTACTCATTTTTATTTGCCAAACAGTTTAAGGGCGTTGTCATGCAGGATTTTTTCCGCAAAAGGTGTGAGCTCGGCATCATCGGTTATCCACGTTCGCAATTGTTTCAAATTTCCTGTCAGAACTGTTGCCGGCTGGTATGGATAATCCGAGCCATAAAGCAACCGGTCGGGGGTGGTTATGGTCAGCAGAACCTTAACAACTTCAGGTGTTGCACCTCCTGCAAGGTCATAATAGAACGCCTTCAGATTGGCATTCCAGTCAATCGGTTCCATAAGCCCTTTCGCCGCCATGACCAGATATACCGCCTTCATGCGCGGAAGGGCCAGCGGCAGAAATGAACCGCAATGCGGTATGACGAACTTCAGATTCGGATACCGGGCCGGAACATTTCTCGCAATCAGATTGACGACGGTACGGGTCGTCTCGGCCGGATATTCGTAAACGGCTAGCGGTGCTGTTGCAATGATTCCATCGTTTACGGGCGAAGGTTTGTGCGGATGCAGCATCACGACGGCATGGTGCTCGTTCAGAACTTGCATCAGCGTATCGAGTGCCGCATCGCCCACATACTGTCCCCGGCTGTTGGTAGCCAGCTTGATGCCGTCCGCGCCGAGCGTGTCGAGTACATAGACCGCTTCCTTGATAGCCGCGTCCACATCGGGCAGGGGCAATGAAGCACAGAAGAGGAATTTGCCGGGATAATCCGCTTTCAGCCGGGAGCACGTCTCGTTGTATTGCCTGACCGCACGACGACTCTCTTCCACATCGCCGAACCACGGTTGGGGAGCAGGCATCGAAAGGACGGATGTTTCGATACCCGCTTCTTTCATGAATTTCAGATGAGAAGCCACATCCCAATCCGGAAGCGGGAAAGTCTCTTCCAAAGTTGCCCCATGCCTGTCCAACAGTTCCTTGAATGTGGGAAGTATATTATGACAATGCACGTCTATCGCCTGTTGCCCCATAGCGGCATGTACGGACAGCATACTCAATAAACCGATCAAATAACACTTCATACCCATTCCTCCTTTCTTAAACCATCGGCATTTCCCACGAACCTCTCGTATCGACACCGGTACTTTCGGCAGCTTCTTCCAATGCCTTCATTTCGTCGGCAGTCAAGAAAACTTTTGTCGCTTGCAAGGCATCCTGCACTTGCGAGGGTTTCGTCACGCCGATAATCGGTGTCGTGCCTTTCGCTATCGCCCACGCCAGAGCGACTTGTGCCGGTGTGATACCATATTTATTGCCGACTGTGCGCATCACGGCAACAAGTTTCTCAATTTGCGGCAACAACGGATTGTAGGTTTCCCCACGCTGGCTACCGGCGGGTAACGGCTGCGCGGTATCGTATTTCCCGCTCAACGCTCCTTGCTCCAATACCATGTAAGCCCAGAAGTCGATACCGTTCTCCTTGCAATAGTCCAGAATACCGGCTTTCTCCGAAGAACGATACAGCAGGCTGTAATGGTTCTGTACAGCAAAGATATGTACCCCTTCTTTCGAGAGAATCTCCTCCGCACGCTTGATTTGCGCAAGGTTGTGATTAGATACACCAATCCGTTTTACCTTGCCGCTTTTTACCAACGGGATAAGATAAGGCGTCCATTTCTCCATGTCGGCCGGATTGTGTATCCAGTAGATGTCGATGTAATCGGTGGCGAAACGATCGAGGCTTCCTGCCAGCATATCCGCTACCGGGTTCTCCGAATCGCCAGCAATCTGCGGTGTGAACTTGGTCGAGATAAACACATCCTCCCGCTTGCAGTTCTTCGTAAATGTCGAAAGCACCGTTTCCGAAACTCCCATGCCATATACCACGGCGGAATCCCACAGGTTCAGCCCGTTGGCCATCGCCTCGTCGAATACGGGTTTCAGTTCTTCCACTCCGAGATTGTTCCCGAATACCCGGTCGCCTCCGGCGAATCCCGTACCCCACGACCATGTTCCTAATGCTATTGATGGTAATTTTTCCATATCCAATTTCTTTTTTCGTTATTCAATTTCTAATTCACATTGCAAAATTACACGGTTCAAAATGATCCGCTTGTAGACGATTTACGGATATTTATACCCAAATACTCGATTCCAATCTTTTAACTGTATTCCAATACACGCGCCATCCTTTCCAGTCCGTCGGCAAGCAACGCATGGGGGCAGGCGATATTCAGGCGGATGAATCCTTCGCCGCCGGGGCCGTACATCGTGCCGGAATTGACCATCAGTTTCTGCTGCTCTTGCAGGCGCAGGGTCGTGGCGTCCGAACCGATACCGAGTGCCCGGCAGTCTATCCAGACCAAATAAGTTCCTTCGAGCGGCAATACGGGATATTGCAGCAGCCTTTCGGCGAAAAAATGGCATAGATATTCATAATTCCCTCGCAGGTATTTTCGCAAAGCATCGAGCCACTCGCCACCCTCGTTGTAAGCGGCTATCGTAGCGATCACGCCGAACGGGTTGACGTCGCACACCTCATTGATATTGATGGCACGGTCGATACGACGACGTACATCATCATCGGCCGCAATGATGTTGGCGATTTGCAGTCCGGCAAGGTTGAACGCCTTGCTCGGTGAAACGCAAGTGATGGAGTTTTGCTGGAAGCGTTCGGAGAGGGAGGCAAAAGGCGTATAGTCGTGTCCCTCGTAGGTCAGTTCGCAATGAATTTCATCTGCCACAACAAACACTCCGTTGCGCAAACAGATGTCACCGATATGCCGCAGTTCTTCCGGTGTCCAGACCCGCCCGACCGGATTGTGAGGATTACACAACAACAGCAGTTTCGCCTTCGGGTCGGCCGCTTTCGCTTCAAAGTCGTCGAAGTCGATTGAGTAGCGACCGTTCCGGTAAACGAGGTTATTGGCCGACAGTTCGCACCCGTTATTGCGAATTGACGAATAGAAACAGTTGTATGCCGGAGTCTGGACGATTACTTTGTCGCCCGGTACGGTCAGGGCTTTGATAATGGCCGACAGAGCCGGCACGACACCGCTTGTATAGATAATCCACCGGGGATCTATCCGCCAACGATGGCGGTCTTCAAACCACCGGACGACCGCATCGTAATAGGTTTCGGGCACTTTTGTATAGCCGAAAATGCCGTGCTCCACCCGCTTTTGCAGGGCATCGATAATGGCGGGTGCGGTACGGAAATCCATATCCGCCACCCACATGGGCAGTACATTTTCCTCTTCGGGAGTGTCCCATTTGTAGGAGTTCGTCCCGCGACGCGGGACAATCGTATCGAAATCGTATCTCATAACTTATCTATTTATTCGTAATTTATAAATCCAGTTACTGCCCCAAAGTCTCGCGAGGAAGATTACCCCCCGGAAACAAAGCTCAATGCACATGGCAAACCACACGCCGCGTAGTCCCATCGTGGGGGCGAGCCATGCCGCCAGTGTCAGCCGTACGCCCCAAATGCTGCCGAAGTTCATCAGACTGGGTACGAATGTATTACCCACACCCACGAATATACCGTAGGCTACGATAGACGCCGCGAACATCGGCTCCGCAAAGGCTTCTATCCGCAGAATCTCGATTCCCAACGTGCGGATTTCCTCCACGGGAGTCATCACTCCGATGATTTGTGGAGCTGCCATATACATCAATGCTCCCATGACACCCATAATCAACATTCCCGACCAGACGGTAATATTGGTGAAACGACGGAGCAACCGGATACGGTTCGCTCCGAGGCTCTGACCGACCAACGTCGTGGCAGCCTCCGAGATACCGTAGCCGGGCATATAGCAGAGACTTTCGGCAGTGATGGCGAACGAGTTGGCGGCAATGGCGATGATACCGAGTGGAGCGACGATCACCGTCGTTGCAATCTGCGCCCCGCAAATGGCCATGTGCTCGAATCCCATCGGCAGGGAGATGCGGAAAGCTTTACGCAGCGTCTCTTTTCGAGGTAGGAAACTTCCCCATTCTCCGGATAGTCTCAACATGGGCGAGCGATGGCAAAGATACCACATCATTCCTCCGGCAGTGATGAGTTCGGCCAGCACCGTTCCCAATATCGCGCCTTCCACGCCTAAGCCTGCACCTGGAGCGGTAAATTCCACCCCTAACCATTCCACCTGCCTCGAAGGGAAAATCAGGAAGAAGTTGAACACGATATCCAGAAGACACATCAGCACGTTCAGCATACTGGGCACACGCATATTTCCACTGCATCGCAACATGCCACCCGCAAGGAAATTCAACTGCAAGGCAGGAAGGAAAAGTGCGAATATCCAAAAGTAGAGGGATGAATCGCTCCGTATTACTTCATCACCGCCCAACCAGCCGGGAAGCATACCACTGATGGAAATGCCGACAGCCGCCAACAATGAGCTGAAAACCAATGTGGCAGCAATCGACTGGCGGAGTATCTTTCGTGCTCCCACGAAATCCCCGGCTCCGATTTTATGCGCTACTTGAACGGAGAAGCCCGTTGCGGCGGCTGCACACAGCTCCCAAAACAGCCATGTCGTGGTCGAGACCAATCCGATGGAAGCAGCGGCATTCGCGCCCAGGCTGCCCACCATCGAGGCATCGATATACTGCATGGCGATGGAAGATATCTGTGCCATAATGGCAGGGACACTGAGGTATGCAGTCAGGCGCAACTGTTGCCCCAGTGTCATCTGCTTCCCTTCGCGGATAAGCGATAGCAGGTAATCTGTCTTTCCCTTTCCTGTTCCCATCAGGTTATGTACAAAGGCATTAGTCTGTGAAACAAGTTTTCTCGTCCCAGAGTTTCAGCTTGCAATCGGCGGGAGCCTTGATATTCTCGTCGAGGATAATCTCCCCATAGCTCTCGGCGGTGATACAGCCCGTTCGCGGATTCTTCACCCCACCTATTGCGCCTTTGATGGTCGCCTGCACCGAACTGTACTCGAAAGCCCGGTCGCAGTCGGGACCGAACGTACAATTTTCCAATACGAGGTCGTGGGCATAGCAGAGCGGCTGCTCGCCGGTAATATGACAGTTCACTAACCGAAGGTTGTGCGAATGCCAACCCAAATATTCACCGTTGAGTTCTGAATCGTAGATTGTCACATTCTCCACTTCCCAAAAGGCATCTTTCGTGGTGATTTTGGCATTGCGCAGTTCCACATTCTTCACGTACTGGAATACGTATTTACTGTCACTCTCCAATCCGTCTATGCGGATATTGCTGCTGAACATGAACGGATAAGTGCCGCCATGCAGTTTCAGATTTTTGATGTCCAAATTCTTGCAACGCCAGAACACTTCGTCGGCATCGTTTATCTCTACGTTCTCGATTTCGATGTCGTGCATCTCGCGGAACATCTTGGGGGCGTCGATACGTGTGTTCGTCATTTTCAGATTATCGGAGTACCACAGAGCCGAACGCCCGCCGACATCGAAGAAACAACGGTCGATAACGAAACCGTGCACGTGCCAGAAGGGATAATTTCCCTCGAACCGGCAATCAACGGCTTCGATGTTGCTGCATTCCTTGATGGCTGATTCTCCGGCACGGATAATTACATTCTCCAAACGTAAGTCATGTGATTCGAACAAAGGTCTTTCACCTCCGAATTCTGCATTTGATATTACTTTCATACTTTCCTTATTTTTAATTATTATTCATATTCAACCTGTAACAACGCAAAAGTACGAAGCTCCCTCCATAACAACTTTGCTTCAAGGCTCAAACTACTTTGTTCTGAAGTTCACCTTGTAATGGTGAGGTAATATTTTATCTCTCTGATGCAAAAATAGATGGTATCTGCCACATGCTTTGTAGACGAATTCCCGGTATTCATACCCAAATTACGGATTATGCTTATGCCTATTCTACACAAATTGCCTAAAGCCTAATCTAACTCTGTTTTAACGTGTAGTAGTGGATTATATTATTCCGATACCGGCTCTTTGGTCCAAACGATTGAATGAAGTTACCAATTGACCGAAGAAGAAACAAAATCTGGATTTTGGGGATTCCCGATAAGGGGCTGTCCTTTGTCAAGGGCCCGCAATATCTCCATTTCGTTATCGAACATTTCGAGATTTTCCTTCATACGTTCGATGTGTGTCGTTTTTGGGATAACAACCATACCCGACTGGATCTGAAAGCGCTATACCACTTGGCGTACCGTCTTGTGATAGCGGTCGACGATATACTGCAATACTTCGTCATCGTAGATTTCATTGATCTTACCCTGTCCCAATGGGGCCATCACTGAACTTGAATACCTTTGGCAAAAGTGTTGCCCACGACCTCCTGATGTTCCATGTAGGGATGAATCTTGATCTGGTTGACGACAGGCTTGATACGAGCGTATGCCAGCAATTCGTCCACATGATGCGGATTGAAGTTGCTCACCCCGATGGCACGGATCTTCCCCACATCGACATACTTTTCCATGATTCTCCATCTCTCCTTGACCTTTCTGGCTACCGGCCAATGAATCAGCATCAGGTCAACATACGTTCCCCCGAATGCTTCAATAGTCCGGTCGAGCGACTCGCGTACCTTTCCGCTACGTACGGCATCGGGAGAGACTTTCGAAATAATGAACACTTCACTCCGGCCGATACCGCTTTCCTTGATTCCGTACCACACTTCGGCCTCGTTGTCGTAGCCTTGCGCCGCATCGACCAAACGGTATCCCAGTCCGATGGCGTGTTTCACACACTCTGCGGCAGTCTCCTTGAGAGTAGACGTGCCGACCCCAACTGCGGCATCTCTATCCCGTTGTTCAGCACGACACGGAGAATGGCAGGCAGTGTATCGGCCGTTCGAGCCGTTTGTCCGTTGTTGGAAGTTCTGCCCCACAACCTGTCAGTATGGTTCCTGTCAGGAAACACTTTTGTAGGACATGCCGACCAGCATCCTTTGGTCAGCGTGATAGATTACGATACCGTCACGCCCATCTTGCATACGCACAGCCAATTTTCAGTCTATGCACTTTATAAAGGGATGGGCGTTACTCTTCTCTCCGGACTTGTTGCATGGAACTCCGTTGGGTAATCACATCAAAGACTTCTCTTTCTTTTCTTATCAGTCCAATGAAGCCGGAGAGCACATCCGTTGTCATATCATCGATATGGCCAAAAGTAAACTTATCAACGGAGAACAAATCACGTAGACCACTTATGACTTGGGGTTCGAATACCCGCAACATTTAAGTCGTATATTCAAAAAACAGACCGGACAGACTCTCTCGGAATACAGTAGAGATATAAGGGAACGAAAGTTCCGATAACCTTATCGATTACCGGAACTTCAGAAAAATCGAGAAAATGTCTGTCATGCAGGACACTCAATACCATAGAGTCGCTGTACTTCTTCCGGAGCGTGTAGGTCGAGAATCATATTGTATCCCATATTCATGGAAGCAATTGCGGCCATATCCTCCGGTGTCAGCATGAAATCCCCGATATTGAAATTCTCTTGCATCCGCTGCCGATGTACCGATTTGGGAATGGAGACAACTCCGCGCTGTAAGTGCCAGCGCAGTACGACCTGTGCTGCCGATTTATCATATTTGCGAGCGATACCGGTCAGAATATCGTCCGTGAACAATCCGTTCCGTCCTTCGGCCAAAGGTCCCCATGCCTCTGCTTGTATGCCGAGTTCCTGCATGGTCCGTATCGCATCGGTTTGCGGAGTATAAGGATGCACCTCTATCTGATTGACCGCCGGAATAACATTAGCATTATGGCATAAATCCAGCAATCTGTCCGGCTCGAAATTGCATACCCCGATAGCCCGCACACGTCCTTTCGCATAAAGTTTTTCCATAGCCCGCCATGCTCCGTAATAGTCGCCGAAAGGCATGTGGATCAGATAGAGGTCGAGGTAATCTAATCCCAAACGGGCGAGCGAAGTGTCTAATGCTCGCAATGTCCGTTCATAACCCATTTCTGAAATCCATGCTTTGGTCGTGATGAACAGTTCCTCACGCGGAATACCACTTTTCCGAATAGCCATACCGACCGCCCGTTCATTTCCATAGACCGAAGCGGTGTCGATGAGCCGATAGCCGACGGCAAGCGCATCGGTAACAACTCTTTCGCACTCGGTGGCATCGGGTATCTGAAAGACACCAAAGCCTTGTATCGGCATCTTTACTCCGTTATTCAATTCTTTGAAATCCATACCATAATATCGTTATAATTAGTTTTTCAAGATATTCAATCATGATTGTAGATACACTCCGAATCCATTCCAATAACCTGAATAAAAAACATTATCTATTGCATGAAGTTATTGAGTTTGTTGGCCGGATTGAGCGGTGTCTGGTCGGACAATACCAACGATTTGACCATATGCAACGTTCCCTGCTTGTACTTCTGAAAGTGTTCCGAAGCGATATGCTGCTCGTATGCTTCACGGCTCGCATAGGTTTCGAGAATCGTTACTTTACAGGGATTCTCCTTTTCGCCGACAGCATACATCGTCAGTACGCCCGGTTCGGTACGCAGGGAGATTTCACCTACCTCGGTTGCATAGTTCATATACTCGTCAAGATACTGCGGATAAACCTCTATTTTCGACAGCCGTACGATACCATCGGTCGTCATCGGCTCTTTAACGCACATACCCGGCTTATCCGGATTCAGACATTTGCCGATGATCTCTCCTGTCGCAAGGTAGGAGTAGGTCGGGAACTCGAATAATACGGGTTTTAGTTTCGTATAGTCGAGTTTGCCATCGCTGTCAAGCACATCGGAAGCAGCGTATGTATTGACTATCGCGCAAATGAAATTGTCGAAACCGTCGGTTTCATAAATGTCCACCACTTCACACTCCATCGTGAGTGGTGATGCGTCTATAACGGGCGTATCGTTCTCTCCAATATGGTAAGCAAACACCTCCGACTTATCGACCGTCGCACCACTTACACTTCCTACATAGTCAGCTTTCGGTAACATCTCACGACTCACAAGATTGACGGAAAGTCGTTTTGATTTTTTAATACCTTGATTGGTATAATGACTTTTACTCATGCTGACCAGTATCCGGTCATGGCCGATGACTCCCGTGTGTCCTACCACGAGCCAGTTTACTTTCCCTTCGACCTCCGCCCCGACAACCGTCATTGGTTTGGGATAGAGTGCCAACAGATTTCCGAGATTTTTCTTGTTTGTCTCCATTATATCGGGTTGTGTAGTGTTCTCTTTCACGGCAGTGCTGCACGACAACATGACAAGCAGTGACAGAACACCTAAGATTATTTTTACCATGATTGATTTATTTATCTATTTGACTTTCGGTGAACGGATCGGCACGATGCCCCATCAAATCGATTTTGGCATACTCCTTATCAAACTCCTCCATCTCCCAAGCTGAGAGACGGACCGTTCCCGCACCGAGCAGGTCATCCAAGTGTGCCGGATTGGTCGTTCCGGGTATCGGAGCAATCCACGATTTGCGAGATAACATCCATAGCAAAGCGAATTGTGCGAGTGTCACTCCCTTGCGCTCGGCCCATTTGCGAACCAAGGCGATAAGCGGCATATTGTGCTTCAAAGCTTCGGGCGTGAATTGCGGCAAGTTCCAACGCCGGTCTCCCTCGTAGAAACGGCTGTTTTCATTGATTATCCCGGTGAGAAACGCACGCCCCAGCGGACAATAAGGCACGAAGCCGATACCGAGTTTTTCCAATGTCGGGAAGATTTTGGTTTCAGGCTCCCGCCACCAAATGGCATACTCGCTCTGTACAGCCGAAAGAGGACAGACGGCATGTGCCCGGCGGATGGAACGAGCACTAGCTTCGGACAGTCCCCAATGCAACACTTTGCCTTCCTGCATCAAAATCTTGACGGTTCCGGCCACCTCTTCCATTGGTACATCCGGATCGACACGGTGTTGATACAACAGATCAATGTGATCGGTACGCAGGCGTTTTAAAGAACCTTCCACTGCCCGGCGGATATGGTCGGGACGGCTGTTAAGAGCAGTCGGTTGTTTCTCCTCAACCCCAAAGCCGAATTTTGTACCAATCTTCACTTTATCGCGGAACGGGGCAAGTGCTTCACCAACCCACGTCTCACTGATATAGGGCCCATAAACTTCTGCCGTATCGAAAAAGGTCACGCCTTTATCATAGGCCCGACGAATTAAGGCTATCATATCCCGCTTGTCATATTTCCCACCATAATATCCGACCATCGGTAAACACCCTAACCCGATAGCCGACACACCTAATCCACCTAAATTACGATATTCCATAACAGCACTGTTATTCATATCTTCATCCGGTATATTTCTTTCTAAAGAGGAGGAAGTTGTACCGGCAAACACACGGGAAACCCCGGTCGTAGTTCCAACAGCGAACAATGCAACCCCCGATGCTGTTTTCAGAAATTTTCTGCGATCCATTTATTCGATTTATTTGTCTATTACTAAGAATTTCCTAAAAAAGCCACTGATCCGGTCAAACGGGATAAAGTCGGGATTATCGTACAAATCAACATGGTTAGCTCCGGGGATAATCAACAATTCTTTATTATCACCCGTCAACCGTTTGTAGGCATCTTCACTGAAATAGCGGGAATGGGCTTTCTCTCCGTGTATCAACAATACGGCACTATGTATCTCGCTAATATAAGATAATATAGGCATATTGATGAATGACAAAACGCTGGTTTTCGTGATTCCCTCATTGGAGTTTGGAGAACGACGGTGATATCCCCGTTCGGTTTTATAATAGTCGTGATATTGATGAACGAAAAGCGGAGCGTCTTCCGGAACCGGATCAACTACGCCTCCATTACATGCATAGTTGCCGTTCCGGTAATCTTCAGTGCGTTGGATGTTGAGTTGTTCACGCAACTTATAACGGTCATCGCCACTCATGGTATCAAAATATCCGTCGGCATTCACCCGACTCATATCATACATAGTACAAGTCACCGTAACCTTGATGCGAGGATCGTTAGCCGCAGCGTTAAGCGCAAATCCACCCCAACCACAGATACCGAGGATACCGATACGCTTCGAATCAACATCCTCGCGGATCATCAGATAATCGACTGCCGCGCTGAAATCCTCCGTACTGATTTCAGGCGACGTGAGATAACGGGGGATACCGCCGCTCTCCCCATAAAACGAGGGATCAAAAGCAATAGTCAGAAATCCCCGTTCGGCAAGGGTCTGGGCATAACAGCCCGACACCTGTTCTTTCACCGCACCGTAAGGGCCGCTGATTGCAATGGCCGCCAGACGTCCCTGTGTGTTTTTAGGTTTGTAAAGATCCGCGGCAAGCATGATGCCGTAACGGTTGTGGAAGGTGATTTTTGTATGTTCCACCTTGTCATTCTGCGGAAAGGTCTTGTCCCACTCCTGCGTTAATTCCAATGATTCCATATCTGTTGATTTTATAGTTGTTTCTTGTGCCATGACATTCGCAAAGGTCAGGAATATCAACATGGCGATTACTTGCTATTTTATACTCTCATTATTTTACTATGCAAAAGTAAAGCAGTATATCCGTTGGGGTAGTAGACAAATCACTGATTATTCTACCTTTTTTACCGATTCTTGAACGCCCTACCTGACACTGTTGTTCGGCATCATACCGGTCCCCGACAACAGGAATGTCAGCCTACAGCCCCTCCAATTCTTTCCATTCCTCAACTGTAATGTTGAAATCAAGTGTACGCAAGTTCTCTTCCAAATGCGCAAGTTTAGTTGTTCCAGAAATAGGAACAATCCACAGTGCTTTCCGGAGTAACCAACCGAGCGCTACCTTTGCCGAAGTCATACCCCGCGTACGGCCAAAGATTTGCAGTACATTCACGATACGGGTGTGTGCCCGTATCGCTTCCGGTTGAAAACGCGGCAGGGTTTGACGGTTGTTGTTGTGTACACCGAAAACCGTGTATTCGTTGATACAACTCCCCAAAGCCCCCCGATTCAACGGACTGTAGGGAACAAAACCGATTCCCAACTCCCGGCAGATATCGAGTACTCCGTTTTCCTC